>ERZ1673695.319-NODE-319-length-80864-cov-97.735797_pt1 | contig 80864 bp, 67 predicted proteins | sample MGYA00580225_ERZ1673695 | MGnify/ENA primary metagenome ERZ1673695 (study PRJEB41218, sample SAMN15661739) | gut metagenome | host: Homo sapiens | place: Canada: London | collected 2015-08-20/2019-03-30 | study: EMG produced TPA metagenomics assembly of... | reverse complement strand
AAGAGCATTACAGGGCGCAGCTGGATAATCAATTGTTTTAATTAGGCTTTAGTATGAGATTTTCTTAGCCGAACACAGCAAGCAGGAAGCCTGCGGCGATGGCGGAGCCGATGACGCCGGCCACGTTCGGGCCCATGGCGTGCATCAGAAGGAAGTTCGCGGGGTTGGCCTTCTGGCCGACCATCTGCGAGACGCGCGCGGCCATCGGAACGGCCGAGACGCCTGCGGAGCCGATCAGCGGGTTGACCTTGCCCTTGGAAGCCTTGGCCATGATGTTGCCGCCGATGAGGCCGCCGACGGTGGAGATGGCGAATGCGACCAGACCGAGCAGGATGATCTTCAGGGTCTCGAGCTTCAGGAAGTTCGAGGCGACCATCGTCGCGCCGACGGAGGTAGACAGGAAGATGGTGACGATGTTCATCATCGCGTTCTGGACGGTGTCGGACAGACGGTCGGTGACGCCGCACTCACGGAACAGGTTACCCAGCATCAGGCAGCCGATCAGGGGCGCGGTGGACGGGAGCAGCAGGATGACGAAGATGGTGACGATGATCGGGAAGAGGATCTTCTCGTTCTTCGAGACCGGACGGGCCTGCACCATCTTGATCTGGCGGTCCTTTTCCGAGGTCAGGAGCTTCATGATCGGGGGCTGGATCAGCGGGATCAGCGCCATGTAGGAGTAGGCCGCGATGGCGTTCGCGCCGAGCAGCTCCGGAGCGAGCTTGTTGGTCAGGAAGATGGCGGTGGGGCCGTCCGCGCCGCCGATGATGCCGATGGAGGCGGCCTGCGGGCCGGTGAAGCCGAGGCAGATCGCGCCGAAGAAGGCGACGAACACGCCGAGCTGCGCCGCCGCGCCGAGCAGCAGGCTCTTGGGGTCAGCGATCAGCGGGCCAAAGTCGGTCATCGCGCCGACGCCCATGAAGATCAGCGACGGATACAGGCCGGCCTTGACGCCGATGTAGAAGATATCAAGCAGGCCTGCATTGGACAGGATGTGGCCGTAGCTGTGATAGAACTGGCTGTTCTTGTCCAGGAAATCCGCCCAAAGCTCCGGGTGGTACAGAGCGTTGGTGGCGTTCAGATCGGCATTGACCGCGTCAAGGCCGGGGAAGTAGCTGACGTTTGCCAGCAGGCAGCCGAAGGCGATGCCGACGAGCAGCAGCGGCTCAAAGCCCTTGACGATGCCAAGGTAGAGCAGCACGCATGCAATGACGATCATGACAAGGTTCTGCCATCCGCCCGCAGCGAAGAACCCGGCAAAGCCCGACTCGGTGGCCAGTTTTGCGAGGGTGTCAAGAACGTTAAACATGTCCGTTCCTCCTTACGCCAGAACGACCAGCGGTGCGCCGGTATCGACGGTGGCGCCCTTCGAGACCACGACCTGCGCAACGGTGCCGTCACGCGGGGCAAGGATCTCGTTTTCCATCTTCATGGCCTCGAGGATCACAAGGATGTCGCCGGACTTGACGGCGGCGCCCTGTGCCACGTTGACACTCAGGATATTGCCGGGCATCGGCGCTGCGACGACCTCGCCTGCGGCGACGGTGACAGCAGCGGGTGCGGGTGCGGCGGCGGGAGCCGGAGCGGCTGCGGGTGCAGCGGCGGGAGCCGGAGCGGCCTGCGCGGGGGCATAGGCCTCATACTCGTCTACGCACATGGCCTTGTCGTGCTCGACTTCGACCTCGTATGTTTTTTCACCCAGAGTAATTTTGTATTTCATTCTCACTGGACCTCCTTGATGGATTTGAAGCGGAGTTCATTGACGGGCTTGCCGAGCTTGTAGGCGACGATCGCCATGAGGATGGCGGCGTCCTTCGCCGGGACATTGTGGAGCTTCAGCTCACCGGCTGCACCGGGTGCGGGAACGGGCTCGGGCTTGGCGGCGGGAGCCGGAGCGGCCTGTGCAGGCTTGGCGGCCTCAGCCTTCTTCTTCGACGAGACCGAGATCTTGCCCTCGATCAGGATGACGCACATCAGGGCGATCAGGCCGATGAACACGACCGCGTAGCCCAGCAGTGCGACCAGACCGGCGGTGCCGATCGGCAGGTCAACCATAGCAGGATTGATCAGAAACATTGCGCTTCCTCCTTACGCTTCTTCGATGGCGTAGCGGACGACGTTTTCTTCCTTGGCCTTGCGGCTTTCGAGGAACTTCATGGTCTGATCCGGATAGCAGATGTAGCTCATGACGTCTTCCTCGCTGCGGGCCAGATCGCCGAGGGCAGCCTTTGCCTTCTTGAAATCCTCGCCGGTGCGCTTGGCGTCCTCGATGCGGCAGTCAACAGGCTTGCCGCCTTCGCCGAGGATCTTCTCCTCAAGCTCCTTGGAGACGGGTGCGGGCGCGATGCCGTACTCGCCCTTGAAGTAGTTCTTGACTTCCTTGGAGATCTGCTTGTAGCGCTCGCCGAGCAGGACGTTGGTGACGGCCTGGTTGCCGACCATCTGGCTCAGCGGGGTGACCAGCGGAGGATAGCCGAGGTCCTTGCGGACGGCGGGGATCTCTGCCAGTGCGGCGTCGAACTTGTCCATGGCCTTCATATCGGTCAGGTTGGCGATCATGTTGGAGAGCATGCCGCCGGGGACCTTGTAGACCAGCGCCTGTGCGTCGGTGCCCATGGACTTCGGGCTGATGCGGCCGGAGTCGATGTACTTCTGCTTGACGGGCTTAAAGAAGTCGTTGACCTTGTTGATGACGTCTTCCTTCAGGCCGGTCTCGATGCCGTACTGGCTCAGGGCGTAGTACATGGTCTCGGTCGAGGGCTGGGACGTGCCGTTCGAGAAGCAGCTCGTCGCGCAGTCGATGACGTCGATGCCGGACTGGATGGCCTTGGTGACGGTCATGTATGCCATGCCGGTGGTGCAGTGGGTGTGCAGGATCAGCGGCATTTCGCCGACGGCGTCCTTGATGCCCTTGATGAGGTGCTCGGCCTCATACGGGCTCATGGTGCCGGCCATGTCCTTCAGGCAGATGGTCTTGAAGCCCATCGTCTTGAGCTCCTTGCACATCTGGACATACTTCTCGACCGTGTGCACCGGGCTCTGGGTGTAGGAGATACAGCCGGAGGCGATGGTTCTCTTGTTGGCGTACTTCATCGTCGCGTCGAGCGCCGTGCCGAGGTTGCGGAAGTCGTTCAGCGCGTCGAAAATGCGGATGATGTCAATGCCGTTCTTGATGGAAAGCTCCACGAACTTTTCCACAACATCATCATGATAGTGCTTGTAGCCGAGCAGGTTCTGGCCGCGCAGGAGCATCTGCAAACGGGTGTTGGGCATCAGTCTGCGGATGCTGCGCAGTCTCTCCCACGGGTCCTCGTCGAGGTAACGCAGGCAGGAGTCAAACGTTGCGCCGCCCCAGCACTCCGCCGAGTAGTAGCCGGCCTTGTCCATCTCGGGCAGGATGGCCTCAAAATCGGAGTAGGGCAGTCTGGTCGCCATCAGGGACTGATTGGCGTCGCGGAGAACAGTCTCGGTAATTTGAACTTTTTTCATGTATACACCTCCATGAATATTCACGCGCCGCTCGCACCGGCGCGGGGGTTCCGGGATCCTGCGAAAAAAGCACGCTGCCGCGCGGACACAACAGCGTGGTGGCGCGATCTGGCGTTCTGATCAGGATGGCGCCGCCGGACGCACGCCCGGACAGCTCCATGATAACCGATTTTTCCATTCGGCGCAATGTGCAGGATCGTTCAGAATTTCGCACCGGAGCCGGAACGGCTCCGGTGTGAAACAAAGGAAAGGGCGGCGCTCAGGCCGCGGCAGAGCCGGGCCTGAGGCCGAGGAAATGGGAAATGCAGATCAAAGCTGCGGGCCGGCGGCGACCAGAGCCTTGCCGGCTTCGTTGCCCTCGTACTTGACGAAGTTCTTGATGAAGCGGGAGGCGAGGTCCTTTGCCTTGACGTCCCACTCCGCCGCGTCGGCGTAGGTGTCGCGCGGGTCGAGGATCTCGGTGGCAACACCGGGAAGCTCGGTCGGGATCTCAAAGTCAAAGTAGGGCAGCTTCTTGGTGGGCGCGGTGTTGATCGAGCCGTTCAGGATGGCGTCGATGATGCCGCGGGTGTCCTTGATGGAGATGCGCTTGCCGGTGCCGTTCCAGCCGGTGTTGACGAGGTAGGCCTTTGCGCCGCTCTTTTCCATCTTCTTGACGAGCTCCTCGGCGTACTTGGTGGGATGCAGCTCGAGGAACGCCTGGCCGAAGCAGGCGGAGAAGGTCGGCGTGGGCTCGGTGATGCCGCGCTCGGTGCCGGCCAGCTTTGCGGTAAAGCCGGACAGGAAGTAGTACTTGGTCTGCTCCGGAGTCAGGATGGAGACGGGAGGCAGAACGCCGAATGCGTCGGCGGAGAGGAAGATCACGTTCTTGGCGTCGGGAGCCGAGGAAACGGGACGGACGATCTTCTCAATGTGGTCGATGGGGTAGGAAACGCGGGTGTTCTCGGTGACGGACTTGCCGGCGAAGTCGATCTTGCCGTCCTTGTCGAGCGTGACGTTCTCCAGCAGCGCATCGCGGCGGATGGCGTTGTAGATGTCGGGCTCGGATTCCTTGTCGAGGTTGATGACCTTGGCGTAGCAGCCGCCCTCGAAGTTGAACACGCCGTTGTCGTCCCAGCCGTGCTCGTCATCGCCGATGAGCAGACGCTTGGGGTCGGTGGAGAGGGTGGTCTTGCCGGTGCCGGACAGGCCGAAGAAGATGGCGGTGTTCTGGCCGTTCATGTCGGTGTTGGCCGAGCAGTGCATCGAGGCGATGCCCTTGAGCGGCAGATAGTAGTTCATCATGGAGAACATGCCCTTCTTCATCTCGCCGCCGTACCAGGTGTTGATGATGACCTGCTCACGGCTGGTGATGTTGAAGGCGACGCAGGTCTCGGAGTTGAGGCCCAGCTCCTTGTAGTTCTCGACCTTGGCCTTCGAGGCGTTGTAGACGATGAAGTCCGGCTCGAAGTTTGCAAGCTCCTCCGCGGTCGGGCGGATGAACATGTTGGTGACGAAGTGCGCCTGCCATGCAACTTCCATGATGAAGCGGATGGCCATGCGGGTGTCCTTGTTCGCGCCGCAGAAGGCATCGACCACGAACAGGCGCTTGTTGCACAGCTCCTTGACAGCGATTTCCTTGACGGTCTTCCAGGTTTCCTCGCTCATGGGGTGGTTGTCGTTCTTATACGCCTCGGAAGTCCACCACACGGTGTCCTTGGAGTTGTCGTCAACGACGATATACTTGTCCTTAGGGGAGCGGCCGGTGTAGATGCCGGTCATGACGTTCACAGCGCCAAGCTCGCTGACCTGACCGACTTCGTAGCCCTCCAGGCCGGGTTTGGTCTCCTCCGCAAACAGCGTCTCATAAGAGGGGTTGCGGACGATCTCGGTGGCACCGGTAATGCCATATTTGCTCAAATTCAGTTCTGCCATCATAAAGACCTCTTTCTAAAAAATACAACAATGAATGGCTCGAAAGCCAATACTCACCGAGTAGCATTATATCACAAAATCGCAAGAATTTCCACTAGAAAAAAATTGCGGCGTTTTTTTGTGAAATGTGCTTATTTTTGTGGAAGAAAACAGAATTTCCTTCCAAAGAAACCGTGAAATTCGCACAAATGCCCCTTTCGGCACGTTCTATTTGTGCGCAGACGATGCAAAATTTATCCGCAAATATGCGCAAACGCCTCATTTTGCGCAAAAACATGCACGCGCACGGACGCCTCAGGCGGCCGTGCGCGGCAACGGAGCATTTTTTGCAAGGTATGCGGCACAAAATGACATTTACAATGCATCGTACCGCAGTATAATAGAAAGGAATGAATACCATGGCAGGGAGGCGCTGACTTGCACTTTACAAAAATGAACGGCGCGGGGAACGATTTCATCATCCTCGACAATCTGGACGGACACATCCCTGCTGGGAAGCTGCCGGAGCTTGCGAGAACGCTGTGCGACCGGCACATGTCCATCGGCGCCGACGGCCTCATGGCGGTCGAGCGCGCGCAGGGCGATGCGGACTACGCCATGCGGTTTTATAACTCCGACGGCTCGATGGGCGAGATGTGCGGAAACGGCGCGCGGTGCATCTGCCGCTACGGCTATGAGCACGGTCTTGCCGGCCGGACGCAGCGCGTGGAAACGACGGCGGGCCTCGTCACCGGCGAGCGCATCGACCGCCGCAGCTACCGCATCCGCCTGCCCGACCCTTCGGTGCTCCGGGCGGACTACCCGGTGGAGCTTGACGGGCAGAGCTTTGACTGCGCCTATGTCGAGCTCGGGCGGCCCGGCATCCCGCACGCGGTCGTCCCCTACCCCGGTCTGCAAAATGCCGACGAGCAGGCGCTTTTCCGCCTCGGGCGCGCGCTTCGCTATCACCCGGCCTTCCCGCGCGGCGCGAACGTCAATTTCTATGAGCTGACCGCCCCGAACGAAGTCTTCTGCTGCACATGGGAGCGCGGCGTCGAGGACTTTACCTACGCCTGCGGCACCGGCTCCGGCTCACTTGCCGCGGTGCTGACGGTCAAGGAGCTCTGCAAGGGGCCGTCCATCCGCGTCCGGACGCGCGGCGGGCTTCTGACGGTCGATGTCCTGCGTGAAGGAAAGCTCATCCTTGACCTGCTGCTCACAGGCCCCGCCGATCTTGTCTGCGAGGGCGACACCCCGGACGAGACGGAACCGCACGGACACGCGGATTGAATATTATTAGGAGGAAAAAGAATGAAAAAGAGTGGTTTCTGGAAAAATTATGGTTTTCTGATCCTGATGCTGACCGGCATCGTCGCCGGCTGCGTCGTCGGTGCGCTCTGGCCCGCGGTCAAGGGAGCAGACGGTGAGATCGTCGTCAAGGGCGCGACGGTGCTCGAGCCGCTCGGCACAGTGTTCCTGAACCTGATGTTCTGCATTGCCGTCCCGACGGTGTTCTGCTCGATCTCCTCGTCCATCGCCAACATGCGCAGCGCCAGGCGCGCGGGCAAGATCATGGGCGTCACGGTCGGCACGTTCCTGGCCACCGCCGCCATCGCCGCCGTCATCACCTACATCGTCGTCCTGATCGTTCCGCCGGTCGTCGGAGAATATGAGCTGATCGAGGGCGAGGTCGGCGGCACGCTCGGCGTCAGCGACATGATCATCAACTTCTTCACCAAGCCCGATTTCACCGACCTCTGGAGCCGCAAGGCCATCCTCCCGCTCATCGTGGCGGCCGTTCTGTTCGGCTTCGGCGTGCAGATGGCGGGCGGCCCGAAAACAAAGACCGCGCAGCTGCTTGAGGACATCACGAGCTGCATCATGAAGACGTTCAAGATCATCACCTACTACGCCCCCATCGGCTTCTTCGGCTTCTTCTCGTACCTGATCGCCTATCACGGCTCCGATCTCATCAGTGACTACGGCCGGACGCTCGCGATCTACTACATCCTGAGCTTTGTGTACATGTTCATCTCCTTCCCGATCTATGCCCGCTTCGGCGGCGGCAAGGGTGCGGCGAAGCTGATGTTCTCGAAGCTGTTCCGTCCCGCGGCCATGAGCTTCGGCACCTGCTCGTCCGTCGCGACCATCCCCACCAACATGGAGGTCGCGGAGGAGACCGGCATCTCCAAGGACGTCAGCAACATCGTTGTCCCGATGGGCGCGACCATGCACATGGACGGCTCGGCCATGTCCGCGATCATCAAGGTCGCATTCCTGTTCGGCATGTTCGGTCAGGACTTCACGACCGGCAGAGCGCTCCTCGCCATCATCGTGGCGGTGTTCTCCTCGGTCGCCATGTCCGGCATCCCCGGCGGCGGCGGCACGGGCGAGCTTGTCCTCTGCTCGATCTTCTTCCCGGAGCATCTGGCGGTCGCGTTCCCGATCGCGCTGGCGCTCGGCAATCTGGTCGATCCGCCCGCAACGATGGTCAACTCCGCCGGCGACTATGTCGTATCGTTCATTGTCTCCCGCTTCGTTGACGGCAAGAACTGGCTCCAGAAGCAGCTCGCCCCCTCGGGCACAAAAAAGAAATAAAATAACGTGCAGCGGGCTGCCTCCCAAATGGGAGGCAGCCCGCTGCAGACTGTCAAAAAACCTCGTAGAGTTCGCGCCCGCAGGCGCGAATAAAGTGTAAATTGGTTTTGTCCGGTGGCGTGTACATCGGACAAAACACACTACGCCCGGCAAGTGTGGAATTTGTGCGCAGACAGCGCACAAATTATGCGCGTAGGCGGGCGCAGCCTTTTCAAACGCGAACCCAGCCGCGCGGTTCGCGTTTGAGAGCTTGTCAAAAAGACTTTTTTGACAAGCTCCAGCGGGCTTTCCGGGAAATCCGCCCTTATGACGCCTTTCTGCCGGCGAGGCTCCCGATGCCGACCGCCACGGTATGGCGCGTCGGCTCCCAGCCGCGCTTGCAGAAGATGGCGCAGAGGCCCGCCGGGATGAACGTCATCATAAACAGCGGGAAGGTCAGCACGGAGAGAAGCTTTCTCCGCGCCGGCGCGGCGATTTTGCGCCACTCGGTCGCAAGCGTCAGCGCGCCCATCGCCGCAAGGCCAAAGTACCCGCCGGCAAACGCCACCGCGAGCGCCGTCAGAAGGCCGCGCACGCCGCCCTCCGCCAGTGCCGTCACAAACACCGAGAGGGCCGACAGCCCCGACAGCAGATACCCGAAGACGGACAGCGTCGCCGCCTCGAAGCTCGCCCACGCCGTTCTGCCGCCGCGCAGGATGGCGCGCGCAAGGCGCGAGGCGTAGAGCAGTGAGACCTGAATGCCGCCCTGCGTCCAGCGGATGCGCTGCTTCCACGACTGGGCGAATGTTGCCGCCTGCTCGTCGTAGAGCATGGCCTCGCGGCAAAAGCCGATGCGCACGCCGCTCGCGGCGCACCAGTTGTCAAATTCGATGTCCTCGGTCAGCGTGAAAAAGCGCCAGCCGCCCATCTCGTCCAGCAGCGCACGCGTGAAGCCGAAGCCCGTGCCGCTCACGGCGCAGGTCGTGCCGAGCATCATGCGCGCGGCGTTGAGGTGCACCGAGTCGTGCAGATACCACAGCGCATACGCCGATGAGATCCAGCTGTCTCCGAAGTTTTTCGTATTGCGGTAGCCGTGGAACGCCGCAAAGCCATCGGAGCAGGTGCGGTTGATCTTCGAGATGTAGTCCGGGCAGAGCAGATTGTCGGCGTCAAAGATCAAAAACGCATCCCAGCGGTCCAGCTCGCCCGTTCTGCGCATCCATTCCAGCAGCTCGTGCAGGGCGTAGCCCTTGCCGATGCGGGTGCGGTCGAAGCGGCGATAGACCTGCGCGCCGCCGGCCTCGGCGGCCTCGGCGGTGCGGTCGGTGCAGTTGTCCGCGACCACATAGACGCCGATGCGCTCGGCGGGGTAGTCCTGCGCGTGGATGCTTTGCAGCAGGTAGGGCAGGACGGCCTGCTCATTGCGCGCGGCGATGAGCACGGCGTAGCGCGTCGGCTTTTCGGGCTTGTGGCGCGGCTCCTTCCAGAAAAGCGACACAGCCAGATAGACCGTCTGATAACAGAAGCAGACGCCGGTCAGAAGCAGCAGCGCGGCGCTGACATTCTTCAAAATTTCGATCGTACCCATAGGTTCTTCTCCTCATTTTGGATTCGGCCCTATGATACTCCCGTTTTTTTGAAGAAACAATCCCGAAAATTCTTAAAAATTGCTTAAAATAAGGCGTAAATTTTTTGTGAATTTCAAAAATTGCACTCCACTTTCTGCGCCGGATGCGCTATAATAACGTGAGCAGACGTTTCTGCACATCTCTTACAGGCAGGTGTCCCCGATCATGGTCTACGTTTTCATCGCACTCAGTCTGGCTGCATCCGGTCTGATCGGCTATTATAGCGGCTGGTTCCTGTCATGGAACGCACTTTGGCAGATCCCGCTCACGTCGGCGGGCTTTTTCTTTGGCTTTGTGGCGCTGTTTGCGCTGGTGCTGTTTCTGTCCACGCGCTTTGTCGATCCGAAAAAGCTGCTGGAAAAGCCGAGCGCCTACTTCCGCTTTATGATCAATCAGTTCTGCCGGCTGGCATTTTTCCTCGGCGGCGTGCATGTGCATGTGACGGGGCTTGAGAAGCTGCCGCACAACCACCGCTTTTTGCTGGTGTCGAACCATCTGTTCGCGTTCGACCCGCTGATCTACTATTACGCCATCCCGCGCGACGAGCTGGCGTTCATCTCGAAAAAAGAGAATTTCTCTCTGTTTATGGTCGCGGAGATCATGCGCGAGCTTCTTTGCCTGCCGATCGACCGCGAGAACGACCGCGAGGCGCTGCGCACCATCCTCAAGGCCATCCAGTTTCTGAAGGAGGACAAGACCTCCATCGCCGTCTTCCCCGAGGGCTATACCAGCAAGACCGGCGAGCTCAGCAGCTTCCGCAACGGCGCGTTCAAGATCGCGCAGAAGGCCGGCGTGCCGATCGTGGTGTGCGTGCTGTCGAACACGCCCGCGATCCTCAAGAACATGTTCCGCCGCCATACGGACGTGTATCTCGACGTGCTGGACATCATCCCCGCCGAGGATCTCGCGGGTGTGAACACCGCGCAGATCGGCTCCCGCGTCCACGACACCATGAGCAAGGGCATCTCCGCCCGCAAAAAGGCCATGGCATAACGCCCAAACACACACCGCCCGCGAAAGAAGCTTCTTTCGCGGGCGTCTGCTCTTTTTAAGAATTTTTTGGCAGGCATACGGACGCCAAACGCCGCGCCTGTGTTGTGTTTTTTTGCAGTCATGCTATAATATCCGTAATTTGCAGAATTTCAGGGAGAACACAATGAAGCTTGGCGAATTGGAGCTTACAGGCCACACGATCCTCGCGCCGATGGCGGGCGTGACCGACTGGGCATACCGGACGGTGTGCGCCGAGCTCGGCGCGGCGGTCACCGTGACGGAGATGGTCTCGTCGCGGGCGCTGGTGTATCAGGATAAAAAAAGCCGCAGTCTGCTGCGGAAAACGCCGCTTGGCGTCTGCGGCGCGCAGATCTTCGGAAATGACCCCGCCATCATGGCTGAGGCCGCCGCGCTGGCGCTGGAGATTTCCGGCTGCGACTTCATCGACATCAACATGGGCTGCCCGATGCCGAAGATCGCCGGAAACGGCGACGGCTGCGCCCTGATGCAGAAGCCGGAGCTTGCCGCCGCGATCGTTGAGGCGGTCGTGCGGGCCGTGCGCGTGCCGGTGACGGTCAAGATGCGCAAGGGCTGGGACAAGGGGAGCGTCAACTGCGTTGAGCTTGCGCAGGCGGTCGAGGCGGCGGGCGCGTCGGCGGTCTGCGTCCACGGCAGGACAAAGACGATGCTCTATTCCGGCATCGCCGACTGGGACGCCATCCGCGCGGTGCGCGAGGCGGTGCGGATCCCCGTCGTGGCAAACGGCGATGTTTTTGACGCGGAGGCCGCGCTGCGCTGTGCAAAGCGGACGGGCGCGAGCCTGCTTATGATCGGGCGAAGCGCATTCGGAAACCCGTGGGTCTTCCCGCAGGTCGAGGCCGCGCTTTCCGGAAACGAGATCCCGCCGCTGCCGCCGCTGGCGCGGCGCATGGACACCGCCATGCACCAGTTCGAGCTGGCGCGCGAGGACAAGGGCGACCACATCGCCTGCCTCGAAGCGCGCAAGCATTTTGCGTGGTATCTGCGCGGCGTGGCGCACAGCAGCTATTATAAAGAGAAGATCTCCTCCATTTCGACACCGGAGGATGTGGAAGCGATCGCAAAGGGCATCCGGCGCGATCTTCAATGAGCGTTTGAGGGACAACGATGGCAGTTCAGGAAGAAGCCCTGATCCGGCGCGCCGCATCCGGCGACGACGGTGCATTTGAAGCTCTGGTGCTGGCGCACCAGAAGCAGGTATACAATCTCTGTCTGCGCTTGAGCGGCAGCCCGGAGGACGCCTATGACCTCTCGCAGGAGGCGTTCATCAAGGCATGGCGCGGCCTTGCGCAGTATCAGTTCGGCGCGGAATTTTCCACGTGGCTCTACCGCCTGACGCGAAACGTCTGCATCGACCATCTGCGGCAGCGCAAGCGCCGGCCGACCGTTCCGCTCGAGACGGAGCAGGACGGCGAGACGGCTGCCCTGCCCCTGCCCGACAGCGCGCCCGGCCCGGAGGAGCGCGCCCTGCAGGCGGAAAAGCAGCGCGTGCTGGCCTCGGCGGTGCAGGCGCTCCCGGAGGACCAGCGGGAAATTCTGATCCTGCGCGTCGTAAACGACCTGCCCTACGAGCGGATCTCGGAGATCTTGTCGCTTCCGCTCGGCACGGTCAAGTCGCGGCTGGCGCGGGCAAGAATTCAGTTCAAAAAAATTCTCGCAGACGGGAACCATTTCGATCTTTTTGCGTCTAACAAAGCGGACGACAGAACAAGCGAAAGCCGGGTGAGAAAACTATGAACTGCGAACAGGCATTGCAGGCCATGAGAGCCAGACTCGACGGGGAGCTGCCGGAGGACGAGGCGCGCGCGCTGGATGCGCATCTGCGCGAATGTGCGCCGTGCCGGGCGCTGATGGCGGAGCTGACGGAGCTGGACGACGGGCTGAAAACACTTTCGGTCGAGCCGCCCGAGACACTGGCGCCGGGCGTGATGCGCGCCATCCGCGCGGAAACGGCCAAAAAGCAGAAAAAGCGCACGCCGCACATCACGACGTGGCTGATCGCGGGCGCGGCCGCGCTGGCGCTGGCGCTTGGCGCGGCGGGCGTGATCGAGCTGCCGGGCTTCGGTGAAAGGGAACGCGTGTCCGTATCCGTCGGAGACGCCTTCAAAACGGAGCAGGCGGCCGGGAAATACGCCGCGCAGCTCGCGGAGGAGCGCGGCTGCGCCGTGCTGGCGGTCTGCGGCTGCAAGGACGCTCCCGAGGCGCTGAGCGGACGCGAGTATGAGACGCTGGACGGCGGCGCACGGCTCTATGCCGTTCCGCCCTCGGTCATGGAGGCCGTCATGGCGGAGTGGCAGAGCGTCTACCCCATGCAGATCTACGCCCCGCAGGAGGCGCAGGACGACGCGGAACGCGCGTACATCCTGATCCTGCCGGAATAAGCAGCCCAAAGAAGCCGCGCCCGCGGTGCATACCATCCGGTATGTCACCCGCGGGCGCGGTTTTTTGCGGCAGAGCCGCCTATTTTCTTTTTCCGCGCCGTTCGGGCGCCTTCTGTGCCCTCGGAGCGCTCTGCGCCTTCGGGACATCTTTTTTCTCGCGGGCGGGCCGGTCTGTTTTCGGAGGATAGGGCCGGATGAGGCACTGCGGCGTGAAGCCGATGAGGTCGGTGCGTCCGGCCTTCACGAGCGCCTCCTTCACCAGCGCGTAATTCGCGGGGCTGCGGTACTGCATGAGCGCGCGCTGCATCGCCTTTTCGTGCGGGTTTTTCGGGACGTAGACCTTCTCCATCGTTCTGGGGTCAAGACCCGTGTAATACATGACGGTCGAGAGCGTGGAGGGCGTGGGATAGAAGTCCTGCACCTGCTCCGGCTCGTGGCCGGTGTCGCGCAGATACTCCGCCAGCGTCACCGCGTCGCGGAGCGTGCAGCCGGGGTGCGAGGACATGAGATAGGGCACCACGAACTGCTTCATGTGCTCCTGCTCGTTGATCTTTTTGTATTTTTCGAGGAACCGGAGGTAGACCGCGTGGCGCGGCTTGCCCATTTTCTCAAGAACATGGTCGGAGACGTGCTCCGGCGCGACCTTGAGCTGCCCGGAGATGTGATAGCGCACCAGCTCCCGGAAAAACGTCTCGGATTTGTCCGCCAGCAGATAGTCAAAGCGGATGCCGCTGCGGATAAAGACCTTCTTGACGCCGGGGAGCTTTCGCAGCTTCCGCAGCAGCGCCACATAATCGCTGTGGTCGGCGATCATGTTTTTGCACGGCTCCGGGAACAGGCACTGCCGGTTCGGGCACGCGCCCTTCGTGAGCTGCTTTTTGCACGCGGGCTGGCGGAAGTTTGCCGTCGGGCCGCCCACGTCGTGGATGTAGCCCTTGAAGTCCTTCTCGTGCGTCATGGCCTCGGCCTCGTGCAGCAGAGACTCGTGGCTGCGCGTCTGGATGATGCGCCCCTGATGGAACGTCAGCGCGCAGAAGCTGCACGCGCCGAAGCAGCCGCGGTTGGACGCGAGGCTGAAGCGCACCTCGGAGATCGCCGGCACGCCGCCGCGTTTTTCATACGACGGATGGTATGTCCGGCAGTACGGCAGGGCGTAGATGCGGTCCAGCTCCGCCTGCGAAAGCGGCTTTTGCGGCGGATTCTGGACGACGAATTCATGCTCGCCATACGGCTCCAGCAGCCGCCGCGCCGAAAACGGGTCGGTGTTGCAGTATTGCAGATAAAAGCTCTCGGCGTATTTTCTGGGGTCCGCCGCAAGGCTTGCGTAGTCCGGCAGCCGCAGACACGGCAGGTTCGGGTCCGGCTCGCGCACGCGGAAGACTGTCCCGTCGATGTAGGTGACGTCGTGAATGTCCATCCCGTCGTTGAGCGCCTCCGCAACCTCGACGATGCTGCGCTCGCCCATGCCGTAGAGCAGCAGGTCCGCCTGCGCGTCGAGCAGGATCGAGCGCTTGAGCTTGTCTGACCAGTAATCGTAGTGCGCAAGGCGGCGGAGGCTTGCCTCGATGCCGCCGATGATGATCGGGGTCTTTTTGTATGTCCGGCGGATGAGGTTGCAGTAGACGGTCACGGCGTAGTCCGGCCGCTTTCCCATCACGCCGCCGGGCGTGAAGGCATCGGTCTGGCGGTGCTTTTTCGAGACGGAGTAGTGGTTGACCATCGAGTCCATGTTGCCGCCGGAGACGAGAAAGCCGAGCCGCGGCTCGCCGAGGGCGGTGACGGACGCCGGGTCCTTCCAGTCCGGCTGGGACAGGATGCCGACCTTATAGCCCGCGTCCTCCAGCACGCGCGAAATGATGGCGTGGCCGAAGGAGGGATGATCGACATACGCATCGCCGATCACATATACAAAATCGCACTGCGTCCACCCGCGCGCGTCCATATCCCGTCTGCTGACGGGCAGAAAATCCGGCATCCTGAGCGCCTCCTTCGTCAAAATTACGTTTGCAGCCGTTATTATAGCAGACAGGCGGAGAAAAAGAAAGTGCGCCGCGCGCGGTTTGGGCGATTGACAGTTGTGTTATACTGGAACTGGAAGAAATATCGGACACACGGCAGCTCCGAACGGAGCGATCACAGACAAACAGACAAAGAGAGGTCTTTATGCTGAATTTCCATGCGCCGACGGCGCGCGACTACGAATGGATCCAACCGATTTTATACAAGGCCGGGCTGCCCGGCGCAGACAACACGTTCCAGAGCATGTATTTCTGGGACGGCTATTACGGCGAGGTCGGCCTTGCCGAGGGCTTCGTGACCCAGCACCTGACACAGGACGGGGCCGAGGTCTATCTCTACCCCGCCGGAGCGGGCGATGAACGGCCCGCGCTGGAGGCCGTTTTGCAGGATGCACAGGAACGCGGCGGGCAGCTTCGCCTGCGCGGCGTCACGCCGGACAAGCGCGAGACGCTGGAGCGGCTTTTCCCCGGAAAGTTTGAATTTACCTCCTATCGCGACTCCTTTGACTATATCTACACGGTCGAGGAGCTGACGGAGCTGCACGGGAAAAAGCTTCAGGCCAAGCGAAACCACTGCAACCGCTTCGAGGCCGAGCACCCGGACTTCAAAACGCAGCGCGTCACGCCGGAGACCATCCCGCTCTGCCGCGAGATGACGGAGAAATGGTACGAGGCGCACGACTGGAACGAGAAGATCGAGTATGAAAAGATCGCCATTGCGCGCGCGTTTGACTGCTTCTCCGAGACGGGCATGGACGGGCTGCTGCTGGTGGAAAACGGCGAGGTGCTCGCGTTCTCGCTCGGTGCGCGGATGAACGAGCGGTACTATGACGTCTGCTTTGAGAAGGCGTTTTCCGCCATAAACGGCGCATACGCCATGATCAACCGCGAGTTTTCCCGCATGATCGCGGAAAAATACCCCGCCGTCGCGTACCTCAACCGCGAGGACGATATGGGCGAGCCCGGCCTTCGCAAGGCGAAGGAATCGTATCAGCCGACGCTGCTGCTCGAAAAATTCACCGCAGACTGGAAGGAGAAGATATAATGCGCTGCCAGAAAACGCACGAGGGAGACATTCCGGCGCTCTCGCGCCTGTGGAAGCAGGCGTTCGGCGACACGGACGAGGAGATCGCTCGCTTTTTCCGTGAGGCGTATCCGCACGCATCGGGCTTTGCCGCGCGCGACGGCGAGACGCTGGTGGGGATGTGCTTTGCCCTGCCGCAGCAGCTTGCGTGCGGCGAGGACACCTGCTCCGCCGCGTATCTTTACGCCGTGGCGACGGACGAGCACTGGCGCGGGCAGGGCGTCTGCCGCACGCTGCTGGCGTTTGCGGAAAAGGAGCTCAAAAAGCGCGGCACGGACTGCCTGATGCTCGTTCCGGCGGACGAGGGGCTTGCCGCGATGTATGAAAAGCTGGGCTTCTCCGGCGCGCTGCGCCGTGAGAGCGAGGCCGCCGCGCCGAGCGCCGCCGGCCAGGCGGAGCAGGTCACGCCCATCGAATACGCGGGCCTGCGCGAGACGCTTCTCTGGGACGTGCCGCATGTGCGCTACAGTAAGGCGTGGCTGGAGTATGAGGCGCTGGACGCGGCGTTTTACGCGCTCCGGCTCGGCTCGGCGTCCGGCTGCGCGGCCGTGCGCAAGCTCCCGGACGGCAGCGCGCGCGTGGACGAGCTTCTGCCCGACAACCGTATGCTGCCTGCGCTGGCGCAGGCCGTGGGCGCGGCGCGGTACCGGCTGCCGCAGGCGCCGTATGCCATGTGCAAATGGCTCACCGCGCGCCCCGCAGGCTGGGAAAACATCCTGCTTGGCTTTGACCTTGCCTGACGCGCGCAAACGATGAAAAACAGACAGGGACAGGACGCGCCGGCGGCGCACCTGTCCCTGTTTGCGCTTGTCAAAACGTCTTTTTGACAAGCGCTCGGACGCGAACCGCGCGCCGGGGTTCCGAGCGCCTGAGCGCAGGCGGCCTGTACTATTTTTTTGCTCCGCCTCATATAGTTTGCCATACGAACAAAATGAGGTGGATACATGGAATATACAGCCAACCGAGTCATCCTGCGCGGCAGTCTGGCGGGGCTGCCCGCGTTTTCGCACGAGAATCATGCCCGCCGGTTTTACCGCTTTTTCCTCGAGGTCGAGCGCCTGTCCGGGACGGCGGATGTGCTGCCCGTGATCGCGGCGGAGGACGTGCTGAACACGATGGACCTCTCCGGCGGCGGGCGCATCGAGGTGCGCGGCCAGCTCCGCTCCTTTAACAGCCGCGCCCCATCGGGCAGAAAGCTCATCCTGTCGGTCTACGCCGCCGAGCTTGAGACCTCGGACGAGGGGCCGGAAAACCTCGTCGAGCTGACCGGCGCGCTCTGCAAGCCGCCGGTCTACCGCCGCACGCCGCTGGGGCGGGAGATCTGCGACGTGATGCTGGCGGTCAGCCGCCCGTACCACCGCACGGACTATCTGCCCTGCATTCTCTGGGGACGGACGGCGCAGGCGGCGGCGCAGCTTCCGCCCGGCGCGCAGCTCGCGCTCACGGGGCGGCTGCAAAGCCGCGAATACGTCAAGCTCCTGCCCGGCGGAAGCGAGACGCGCGTTGCCTATGAGGTCTCGGCGGCGGCTGCGGAGGCCGTTTCGGCGCCCGGCTGATTTTTTGTAAAAAATTTTCCTCTTTCTGAAACCTGCGGCGGGAAATCTCGTCTTTAAGGGTGACAAAAGAAATTGAAAGGGGAGCTCACAATGAAAAAGACCAGACTTCTTGCACTCGTGCTGGCGCTCGTGCTGACATGCAGCCTCGCGGCGTGCGCCGCAAAGTCGGCCGCGCCGATGGCGTATGACAGCACGGCCTCGGCAGCCGACAACTACAAAACAGAGGAGACATCGGCGGAAATGCCCGCGGAGGCGCCGGCGATGGCAGAGACGGAGAGCGACTGGGCGGAGAACTCGATCACGACCCAGAGCTATGACGAGCAGAGCACTGCCGCGAACGAGCCCGCGGGCGACGCGCCCACAGAGTCGCTCGCGGACAAGATGATCTACTCTGCCAATCTGGAGATCCAGACCACGGAGTATGACGCGGCGATCGCCGCGCTCGAGTCCTCGGTCACGGCGTTCGGCGGCTTTGTGGAGCAGTCGAACACCTACGGCGACATCCGCTACAACGACGACGGCACCAGCCGCGTCGTCAACCGCATGGCGGACTACGTCGTCCGCGTCCCGGCAAAGCGCTTTCAGGAGTTTTTGTCGCAGGCAGACGGCCTCGGCAACGTGCTCTCCTGCAACCGCTACGCGGAAAACGTGACCTCGCACTACACCGATCAGGAGGCGCGGCTGGCGTCGCTGTACACGCAGGAGGAGCGCCTGCTCAGCATGCTGGAAAAATCCGAGGACGTGGAGAGCCTCATCGCCCTTGAGGAGCGGCTGGCGGACGTGCGCTATGAGATCGAGTCGATCGAGCGCAATCTCCGCAATCTCGACCGCAGGATCGCCTACTCCAGCGTGACGATCAGCCTGCACGAGGTCGAGATCTACACGCCGACCAAGCCCGTGCAGCGCACGTTCGGCGAAAAGCTCAGCGACGCCCTGACAGACGGCTGGCGCAGCTTCTCGCGCGGCGTACAGTATTTCCTGATCGATCTCGTCTACGCGCTGCCGGGAATCATCCTGTTCCTGCTGATCGCGGGCGCGGCGGTGCTCATCGCCCTGCGGCTGCGCAAAAAGCACAAGGCGAAGAAGGCCGCCAAGGCTGCCGAGGAGGCAAAGGACGCCCAGGACAAGGCCTGACATGCGCAATTCGTGCCGATTTTCGCCGCAAACGGCGAAATTCAACTGAGAGATGTCCGATTTCAACCGGCCGGCGAAAAAAACGCCGGCCGGTTTTTTGCATGTATATACAATTTGAACGGAATCTGGCGCGCGATTTGCGGCGGAAATCCGCCTCTCTATTCAGACTGTGTATGATTATACGGTATATACGCCGGAGTTCGTTGTGAACATTAACTATTTTCCAATAATAAATGTTGATTTTTTTTATGCAAAATTGTATTCTATATAGAGAAGGGGATCCGCGGCGGCAGATCCGCCTGTTTTGCGTTCTGTGAACGCCCCCTTTTTCTTGCTTTGCTGGAAGCGGAACAGGCTCCGGCCTGTCCAAATATCATGTAATAGGAGGGTTCCTATGATCGAATCCATCGAATCGCTCCGCGCGGCGGCCAGTGCGCAGGGCACAAAGCGCCTTGCCGTTGCCTGCGCGCAGGACGACCACGTGCTCCTCGCCGTTGACAAGGCGCGCCGTCTGGGGATCGCGGAGGCCATTCTGGTCGGCTGCGAGCAGCAGATCCGCCGCATCGCCGCCGAGCACGCGCTCGATCTCACGCCGTACCGCATCATCGACGAGCCGGACAACGCCGCGGCCTGCCGCATCGCGGTCTCGCTCGTGAAAAACGGCGAAGCCGACGCGGTGATGAAGGGCCTTGTCGATACCGCCGTCATTCTCAAGGCGGTTCTGGACAAGGAGAACGGTCTGCGGGATGCGAAGGTGCTGTCGCATGTGGCGCTGTTTGAGGTGCCCGGCTTTGACCGCCTGCTGCTGCTGACCGACTCGGCCATGAACATCGCCCCCGACCTTGAGACGAAAAAGGAGATCCTCCGCAACGCCGTCCGCGTGGCAAACGCACTCGGCAACGAGAATCCGGTGGTCGCCTGCCTCTGCGCCGTCGAGAAGGTCAACCCCAAGATGCCCGCCACGCTTGACGCCGCCGCGCTGGCCGAGGCCGCGAAGGCCGGCGAGCTGAAAAACTGCACCGTCATCGGCCCGCTCGCGCTGGACAACGCCATCAGCGTCGAGGCCGCGGCGCGCAAGGGCATCACCGACCCGAACGCCGGACATGCCGATGTGCTGCTCGTGCCGAACATCGAGACCGGCAACGTCTTTTACAAATCCATGGTCTTCCTCGCGCACGCGAAGAACGCGGGCCTGATCGTCGGCGCCAAGGCGCCCGTGATCGTGACCTCCCGCGCCGACAGCGAACAGACCAAGATCGATTCCATCGCGCTGGCGCTCGCTGTGGCCGCCAAGAAAGGAGACGCCCTTGGAACATAACAACTACAAGATCCTTGCCATCAACTTCGGCTCCACCTCCACCAAGATCGCGGTCTACGCGGGGGAGGAAAAGCTGCTGGAGCACGGCTTTCTGCACTCGTGCGAGGACATGGAGGGCGTCAGCACCATGGAGGAAAACGCCGCCATGCGCAAGCCCCTGATCCTCGACTTCCTGACCCACCACGGCCACTCGCTCGAGAGCTTCGACGCCGTGGTCGGCCGCGGCGGTCTGGTGCATCCGATCCCCGGCGGAACCTACGCCGTCAACGACGAGATGCTGCGCGACCTGCGCGAGTGCCGCTTCGGCACGCATGTCTGCAACCTCGGCGGCATCCTTGCCGCGGAGATCGGCGAGGAGATCGGAAAGCCCGCGTTCATCGTTGACCCGCCCGTGATCGACGAAATGACCGACATCGCGCACCTGTCCGGCCATCCGGACTTCCCGCGCCGCTCGGTTTTCCACGCGCTCAACCAGAAGGCCATCGCCAAGCGCTATGCCGAGGATGTCGGAAAGCCCTATGACTCGCTCAACCTCATCGTTGCCCACATGGGCGGCGGCGTCACCGTCGGCGCGCACGAAAAGGGCAAGATCGTGGACGTGAACAACGGCCTTGAGGGCGACGGCCCCTATACCGCCGAGCGTCCGGGCAGCCTTCCCGTTTTGCAGGTGCTGCGCGCGGCGTTTGAGCACCGCTACGGCGACAATTACGAGGACCAGCGCCGCTTCTACATGTCCAAGTGCGGCATGGTCGCCTACACGGGGACGAACGACGGCCGCGTCATCGGCCAGCGTGTGGCAGAGGGCGACCCCGAGGCCACGCTCGCCTACCGCGGCATGGCGTACCAGATCGCCAAGGAGATCGGCGCGCAGAGCGTCGTGCTGGGCGGCAAGGCCGATGCCATCCTGCTCACCGGCGGCAGCGCCTACGGAAAGCAGCTCGTCGCGTGGATCGAGGAATATGTCAGCCACATCGCGCCCGTGCACGTCTATCCCGGCGAGGACGAGATGCTCGCCCTTGCGATGGGTGCGCTGCGTGTGCTGCGCGGGCAGGAGGAGATCCTGGAGTATCACATCGTATGAGACGTCTGCAGATCATCACCGGCCACTACGGCACGGGCAAGACCGAATATGCCGTCAATCTGGCGCTGAGCCTCGCGGGAGCGGACAAAAAGCTGGCGCTGGCCGACCTTGACATCGTAAACCCCTATTTCCGCGCCTATGAGCAGGCCGAGCGCCTGCGCGAGGCGGGCATCCGCGTGATCGTCAGCTCCTGCGGCGGCGCGGTGGATATGCCCGCGATCGACCCGGCGGTCTTGTCTCTGTTTCAGGACAAGAGCTGGTCGGGCGTCATCGACATCGGCGGCGACCCCATCGGCGCGCATGTGCTGGCGCGCTTCGTTGACGAGCTGCACGCGGAGGATTTTGACCTCCTGTTCGTCGTCAACGCCAACCGTCCCGAGACGCACGACCTTGAAAAGGCGCTCGCGTCGCTGCGCGGCGTCGAGGCCGCGTGCGGTCAGAAAATGACCGGACTTGTCAACAACACCCATCTGTGCGCACAGACCACCGCCGGAGAAATTCTCAAGGGTGCGGCGCTCGCGCACGCGCTTTCCGAGGCGACCGGCCTGCCCGTTGTGCACCATGCGGTGCAGCGGCGCTTTGTGCCGGAGGTTTGTGAACAGCTGGCAGAGCCCATTCTGCCTCTGGACATATACATGAAAAAACCGTGGGAAATCACAATGGAGGAGGATATTTAACATGGCAGGAAATGTGTCGTTCCGCCGTGACCGGTGTAAGGGCTGCGGGCTTTGCATCACCGTATGCCCGAAGAACATCATCGTCATGGAAGAAACCGCCACAAATCGTAAGGGTTATCACCCTGCAACCGTTCGCCCCGAGGATATGGAAAAGTGCGTAGGCTGCGCAAGCTGCGCAAAGATCTGCCCCGATTCCATCATCACGGTGGAGCGGTTTTAAGGAGGAAACTATGGAGAAAGAACTTTGGAAAGGCAACGAGGCCGTTGCAGAGGCTGCGATCCGGGCTGGCTGTAAGCTCTTTTTCGGCTACCCGATCACCCCGCAGAATGAGATCCCCGAGTACCTCGCACAGCATCTGCCGAAGATCGGCGGCTGCTTCCTTCAGGCAGAATCCGAGGTCGCGGCGATCAACATGGTCTATGGCGCTGCTGGCTGCGGCAAGCGCGTCATGACCTCGTCCTCCTCCCCCGGAATCTCGCTCAAGCAGGAGGGCATCACCTACTTGTGCGGCGCGGAGCTTCCCTGCGTCATCGTCAACATGATGCGCGGCGGCCCCGGCCTCGGCACCATCCAGCCGGCGCAGGGCGACTATTATCAGGCTACCCGCGGCGGCGGCAACGGCGACTATCGCCATCTGGTCTACGCCCCCGCGACCATTCAGGAGGCGGCGGACTACGTCCGCATGGCCTTTGACGTGGCCGACCTCTACCGCAACCCCGTCATGGTTCTGGCCGACGGCATGATCGGCCAGATGATGGAAGCCATCGAATGGCACGACGTACCCAAGCGCGAGCTGCCCGAAAAGCCGTGGGCGACCACCGGCACGCACGGCGAGCGCAAGCCCAACATCATCAACTCCCTCTACATCGACCCGAACGTCTGCGCCGAGCACAACGTCCGTCTGGCGGAGAAGTACCGCGCGATGGAGGAAAACGAGACGCGCTGGGAGGAGACGGACACCGAGGACTGCGAGGTCCTGTTCGTTGCCTACGGCACGCCGTCGCGCATCGCGAAGGCCGCCATCCGGCAGCTTGCCAAGGAAGGCATCCGCGCCGGCCTGTTCCGTCCGATCACGCTCTGGCCGTTCCCCGGCAAGGCGCTCAAGCAGGCCGCCATGCAGCCGAGCTGCAAGGTGGTCGTGGACGTCGAGCTGAGCATGGGTCAGATGATCGACGATGTGAAGATCGCGCTTGAGGGATGCCGCCCAGTCGCATTCATCGGCAAAGCCGGCGGCGTGGTTCCCACGCCCGCCGAGGTCGCAGCCGCGGCAAAACAGGCTTTGGGGAGGGAATAACATGGCAATCGTATATCAGAAAACCAACGGCTTGACGGACGCCGAGCTGCATTACTGCCCCGGCTGTACCCACGGCATCGTCCATAAGCTCGTGGCGGAGACGCTCGACGAGATGGACGTTCTCGACCGCACCATCGGCGTTGCGCCGGTCGGCTGCGCCGTCTTTGCCTACAACTACTTCAACTGCGACATGCACGAGGCCGCCCACGGCAGAGCGCCCGCCGTCGCCACCGGCATCCGCCGCGCGTCCGACCCGGGCACCATCGTCTTTACCTATCAGGGTGACGGCGACCTGGCCGCCATCGGCACTGCCGAGATCATCCACGCCGCCATGCGCGGTGAGAAGATCACCACCATTTTCATCAACAACGCCATTTACGGCATGACCGGCGGCCAGATGGCTCCCACCACGCTCGTCGGCCAGAAGGCGACGACGGCTCCCTACGGCCGCCAGAAGGATCACTACGGCAGCCCCCTGCGGATGTCCGAGATCATGAGCACCATCGAGGGCTGCGCCTACGCCGCGCGCGTCTGCGTGACCGACATCCCGCAGCTCAACAAGGCGAAAAAGGCCATCCAGAAGGCGTTCCGCCTCCAGCAGGAGGGCGCCGGCTTCACCTTCGTCGAGGTGCTGGCGTGCTGCCCGACCAACTGGGGCAAGACCCCCATCGCCGCTGTGGAATGGCTCAAGGAGAATATGATTCCCTATTACCCGCTTGGCGTGTATAAGGACATCACCGCGGAGGGACAGTAACATGACGAATGAAATCATCATCTCCGGCTTTGGCGGTCAGGGCGTAATGGCCATCGGCAAGACTCTTTGCGAGGCGGGCATGAAGGAAGGCAAAAATGTCTCCTGGCTGCCCTCCTACGGCCCCGAGATGCGCGGCGGCACGGCAAACTGCTGCGTCGTGCTCTCCGATGAGCCGATCGTCAGCCCGATCGTCCTCGAACCGACGGAACTGATCGCCATGAACCTGCCGTCGCTGCTCAAGTTTGAGCCGAGCGTCGTGGAAAACGGCACTGTTTTCGTCAACAGCTCCATCATCTCCGACAAGGTGCAGCGCAGCGACCTGCGCGCGATCTATGTCCCCTGCCTGGAGATCGCACAGGAGCTTGGCAACCTCAAGGTCGCCAACATGGTCATGCTCGGCGCTTACATGGAGGCCATGAAGAACGTCGGCACCGACACCATCAAGGAAATGCTCGTCCACATGTTCACCGGCCCGAAGGCAAAGCTGGTCGATCTGAACATCGAGGCGCTCAAGCGCGGCGCGGCCTGCGTCGGCTGAGTGCGGACGGTTCCGAAATCTTTTGACGGCGCCCCTCTCCCGCCTCCGCGGGAGAGGGCATCACAACGATCTTCCCATGCAAAAAATCAGAAGGAGACATTGCAATGATGGATTTGGAAATCAAATTCGTGAAAACGACGGCTCCCAAGCAGAAGCCCGCCGATGAAGCGCACCTTGGCTTCGGTAAGATCTTTACCGACCACATGTTTATCGTGGAATACACCGTGGGTACCGGCTGGCATGACGCCCGCATCGTGCCCTACGGCCCGCTGCAGATCGACCCGGCTTCGCCCGTCCTGCACTACGGTCAGGAGATCTTTGAGGGTCTGAAGGTCTACCGCCGCGAGGACGGCGGCATCCAGATGTTCCGCCCGATGGAAAACGCCCTGCGTATGAACCGCAGCGCCGAGCGTCTGTGCATGCCCACGCTCGACCCGGAATTCCAGGTCAGGGCCATGAAGGAGCTTGTCCGGATCGAGAAGGACTGGATCCCCACGTCCGAGGGCACGTCGCTCTATCTGCGTCCGATGATGATCGCGGGCGGCGCGGAGCTGGGCGTCCATCCGGCGAAGGAGTTCCTCTACGTCATCATCTGCTCCCCCTCCGGTTCGTACTATAAAAACGGCATTCAGCCGCTGCGCATCCACATCGAGGAGCACTATGTCCGCGCCGTCAAGGGCGGCATCGGCGCTGCCAAGACCGGCGGCAACTACGCATCCTCCCTCAAGGCGACCTTTGACGCCGCGGCGCGCGGCTTCGATCAGGTGCTCTGGCTGGACGGCCGCGAGAACAAGTATGTCGAAGAAGTCGGCGCGATGAACATGATGTTCGTCATCGACGGCAAGATCGTCACCGCGCCGCTCGAGGGCAGCATCCTTGCCGGCGTCACCCGCAAGAGCATCCTCCAGCTCGCACAGGACATGGGCTATGAGACCGAGGAGCGCCGCATCTCCGTGCAGGAGCTGTTCGACGCCCATGCGCGCGGCACGCTGACTGAGGCCTTCGGCACCGGCACGGCGGCGGTCATCTCGCCCGTCGGCGAAATGGAATACGACGGCCGCTCCATGATCCTCAACGACCGCAAGATCGGCAAGATCTCGCAGCAGATGTACGACACGCTCGTCGGCATCCAGCGCGGCAAGACCCCCGATCCCCACGGCTGGACTGTCCCTGTCTGAGCAGAGCGGGCCATCCGAACACATAAGACCAAAACCGCCCGCCGGACATCCGGCGGGCGGTCGTGCTTGAAAAAGGCGTTTTGACGCTGTGCGCTGCGTCGGGGAGGAATGTGCTCCGCAGGCGAACAAAAACGAAAAAATACACGATTTTCGCGGAAAAGCAAATTGCAAATTTGGTGAAAATGTGCTATGGTTATAAAATAGCAAATATGAGCGAGGCGGTCCGTCTCGAGAAAGGAACACACCATGAAATTTTCAGAGTTCCAGTACACCCGTCCTGACCTCAGCGCCGTTCGCGCCCGCTGTGAGGAGATCTGTGCAAAGATCGAAGCGGCCTGCTGCGCGCAGGCGCAGATCAGCGCCTATGACGAATTTGAGGCGCTGCGCCGCGAGGTCGAAACCGACCTGACCATTGCCTACGTCCGCCACAGCATCGACACGCGCGATGAATTTTACGATCAGGAGAACGAATTCTCCGACGAGGCAGGCCCGCAGCTGGAGGAGATGTTCCAGAAGATCAATCTGGCGCTGCTCGGCTCGAAGTTCCGTCCGGAGCTGGAGGAGCACTTCGGAAAGCTCCTGTTCACCAACATGGAGATCTCCGTCCGCACCTTCAAGCCCGAGATCCTCGAGCTGATGCAGGAGGAAAACCGCCTTGCCTCGCAGTATCAGAAGCTCTATGCCTCCGGCATGGTCGAATTCCGCGGCGAGACGATGCCGCTGACGAAGCTCGGCCCGTATCTGCAAAGCCCCGACCGCGAGACGCGCCGCGAGGCGTGGACGGTGCGCGGCAGCTTCTTTGACGCCAACCGCGCAGAGCTCGACGAGCTGTACGGAAAGCTCATCAAGTGCCGCAACGCGCAGGCGCGCTGCCTCGGACACGAAAACTTCATCCAGCTCGGCTATGACCGCCTCGGCCGCAACTGCTACACGCCGAAGGAGGTCGCGTCCTTCCGCGACCAGATCGCGCAGGACATGGTGCCTATCGTGGCCGAGCGCAAAAAGGTGCAGCAGGCGCGCCTCGGCGTAGACCGCCTCTGCTTCTATGACGACACCCTCCTGTTCCCCGACGGCAACGCGAAGCCCGAGGGCACGGCGGAGGAGATCCTCGCCGCCGGCAAGCGGATGTACGAGGAAATGAGCCCCGAAACGGCGGAATTCATCGACAAGATGTTTGAGATGGAGCTGTTTGACGTCCTCTCCAAGCCCGGCAAGGCGCCCGGCGGCTACTGCACCGGCATCCCCAAGTACAAGGTGCCCTTCATTTTCTCCAACTTCAACGGCACCGCGGGCGACGTGGACGTGCTGACGCACGAGGCCGGTCACGCCTTCGCCGATTACACCGCCTACAAGCAGAATTATCCCTCCCTGCTCCAGAGCCCGACGCTGGAATCCTGCGAGTGCCACTCGATGTCGATGGAATTCCTCACGCAGGACTTCCACAAGTATTTCTTCGGCGATGCGACCGAAAAATATGAGATCGGCCACTGCGAAAGCTCGCTGATCTTCATCCCCTACGGCTGCATGGTCGATGAATTCCAGCACCTCATGTATGAGAACGAGGACCTCACGCCCGAGCAGCGCAACGAGACGTGGCTGCGGCTCGAGAAGAAGTACCGCCCGTGGATCGACTTTGACAACCTGCCCTTCTATTCAAGAGGCGGCGGCTGGCAGCAGCAGCTCCACATCTATCTCAACCCGCTGTACTACATCGACTACTGCATGGCGCAGACGGTCGCCTTCCAGTTCTGGATCGCCTCGATGCATGACCGCGCCGATGCGTGGGCGCGCTACATGCGCTTCGTCGTGGCCGGCGGCAGCAAGACCTTCGAGGGCCTGTGCCGCGATTCCGGCATCCGTCTCCCCTATGACCCGGGCTGCATCCGCGCCATCGGCGAGGAGATCAGCCGCTGGCTGAAGGATCATCAGTAAAGACCACGAATCACCAAAGCCCGCCCGCCGGAGTCTCCGGCGGGCGGGCTTTGCTGTTGAAAACCTCGTAGAGTTCGCGCCGCATGCGCCGCTAAAATGCGGCGGTGAAGGTGAGCCGGTAATAGCGCGATCCATCCGGGACGTCTTCCATGGAAAACAGGCGGGAATCGACCGGATAATAGCCGTTTGACTCGCAGACGGCGGTCAGATGCACGCCGCAGAGCTCCGTGTCGAGCGCGCCGTTTTTCAGCCCCTCGGAGATGCACTTCTCAAGCGCCGCCGGCGCGTTGGAGAAAAGCCCCGCCTGCTTCTGCGCGCCCACAAGGCTGAGCGCGGTCAGAATGCACGAATTCAGTCCGCTGTCGGGGCAAAACGCATCCGGGTCCGGGCTGTACTCGAACCAGACGCGCCGCACCGCGCCGTCCTCCGTCTCGATGTGGATCGGCTGCGGCGGGGCGGAGATCCCGGAATAAACGGAGCCGTCTGCGTTCGTGGCAACCCATGAGCCGTCCGCCCGCTCCTCCGTCACCGTCCATTCTCCGCCGTCCGGCGCAAACGCCCACGAGCCGTCGCCGCGGAGGGCATAGATCGGCTGCCCGGTGAAATAGCGGCTGTAATAATTATAGTTCTCCGCGTACTGCGCGGCGGTCAGCGCGCCGCGGTTCGGCGCGAGCTGCTGCGCGCAGCAGACGGCAGCGGTCAGAAAGAGCGAGCCTGCCACGGCGGCGGCAAATGCCGGGATGCGCCACGCCCTGCGGTCGCGCTGGACATAGACATACCCCTCGTCCCACGGCATCCGCTCGCCCGCGAGCGCGGCGTTCAGACATCGATACTGCCGCACGAGGGCGTAGACCGGAATGTGGAGGCCGCAGCCGCGCCACAGCACGCTCCAGACGCGGCACCAGCCCTCGCCGTAGCTCAGGTGCGTCCCGTCCTCCGTCTCGACGGAGAGGCCGAGGAGCGCCTTTCCGGGCGTCGTGCTGAACCAGTGCAGCAGCGCAGGCTCCAGAAACACCGTCAGCGCCAGCGTCATTAGCTCCAGCAGCAGCGAAAGCCCCTGCGTCTGCGTGAACAGCACGCCGCAAAGCGACAAAAGCCAGAGGGACAGCACCGTATAGAGGCAGCCGTCGAGCCACCTTGCAAAATAGCGCCGCACCGGGCAGCGGGGATACGGCGTGCGGTCCTCCTCCAGCTGCGGCGCAGGGCGCGCGGGCGCGCCGCTTTCCAGACGGCGGAGATATTTCGGCGCGTCCAGCTCGGAAAATGAGACGTGCTCCGCCTCGATCTCCCGGCAGACGCGCCCGGCCGCCGCCGCGTCCGCCTCCTCGCGTGCAAGGCGCGCGAGCTGGTCGCGGAGCGTCTCCGGCAGCGCCTTTTCTCCGGTTTGCAGCGCCCGGATCTCGTCGAGCGGCACGTGCAGGCTCCGCAGGAGACGGATGCGCAGAAGCGTCTGCGCGTTCTCCTCAGTGTAGTCGCGGTAGCCGTTTTGCAGCCGCGGCGCGGTGAGCAGCCCCTCCCGCTCATAAAAGCGAATGTTGGCGCGGTCCATGCCGCAGCGCGCCTCCATCTCGCGAATGGTCATAAAAACGCCTCCTTTTCGTCCTGTTTTCCCGATGATACAGTATAAACAGGGTTTACAGTCAAGTGTTTTTTGAAAAAACGCGGAGCTTTGCCGTCAAAGCCCCGCGATGTGGAGAACGCCCCGGCAGACCAGCGTGACGAGCACGCCTGCCGCCGCCACGCCGCCGGCGATGGCGGGCAGCGCGAATTTCATCCGCAGCCCCATCAGCGCCGCAACGAGCGCGCCCGTCCACGCGCCGGTTCCCGGCAGCGGAATGGCGACCAGCAGGAAAAGCCCCAGCGTCTCATATTTTTTGACCATCATGGTTTTTTTAAAGCCGCGCGCGATGAGCCATTCGGCAAGCGCCTTCGGCTTTCCGCCCAGACGCTGCATCCACGCGAGGATCTTGCGGAGAAAGAGGACGATGAGCGGCACCGGCAGAAGGTTTGCCGCCACGCAGAGCGGCAGCAGCAGTCCCAGCGGGATGTCGTGCGCCAGTCCGTAGGGGATCGCGCCGCGCAGCTCCGATACCGGCGCCATGGCCAGCACGAGCGTCCAGAGCAGCGACTTCAGTTCCATAAGATCCTCTCCTTTTCCGCCGCAATGCTGTTCTTATTTTACACGCCGCACCCGCGGCAGTCAAATTAAGAAAATATTACATAAAAATGCCGCCGTACAGATGCCTGTACGGCGGCACAGACTGTCAAAGAACCTCGTAGAGTTCGCGCCCGCAGGCGCGAATAAAATGTCAATTTGTTTTGTTCGGTGGCGTGTACATCGGACAAAACACAAAACGCCCGGCAAGTGTGGAATTTGTGCGCAAACAGCGCACAAATTATGCGCGCAGCCGGGTGCAGCCTTTTCAAACGCGAACCCAGCCCCGCGGTTCGCGTTTGAGAGCTTGTCAAAAAGACTTTTTTGACAAGCTCTGCCGCCGTACAGATGCCTGTACGGCGGCAGACGGGTTTATATACGTGCGGGGAATGCAGTGCGTCAGGCGCTTGTCGTGAGCACCTTCCACGACAGACCCGAGCGAACCAGAATGATGTCGCAGGTGGAGCGCTCCGTGTCGTCCTCACCCTTGATGGTGACCCTCAGCGTCACGCATTTGGCGGACTTTAGCTTGTCGGCGTTGAAGCCGGCCTGCTCCTCCAGCTCATCGATCGCGTATTCATAGTCGCTGCGGAGCTTCTTCGCGGAGATGGCCTTGACCTTCTTGACCTCAACGGTGATCTTGTATTTGCCGTATTCGTCCGTCAGATATTCCTTTGCGGAGGCATCGGTGGCCTTGTAATAGCTGCGCCAGGAGGAGATGTCCTCGTCGAGCCACTCGCTCTGCGTCTCAAAGAAATCCTCCTCATCGCCGTCATACCAGTACAGCGCGAGCGCCTTTGCATCGTAGGCGGTCATGCGTGCGGCGCGGGCACTGTCGCTGATCGTGGCCTTGAAATAGCGCGCGGCGACGGCTCCGGGACTGTTGTAGCGGATGACGCTGACAAGCACCGCGATGACCACGACGGCAACCACGGCGAGCAGGACGATTTGCAGCGTCTTCTGGTTGGACTGCTTCTTCGGCTGTACCGGCTTCGGCGAAAGGTCAGGCTGCATGTCGGAGGCCGGCGGCGCTTCGACAAACGCACCGCAGCGGCCGCAGGCGCGCGCACCGGGGTCAAGCGGAGCGCCGCAGTTTCCACAGAATTTTGCCATGTTTGTTCTCTCCTTTTTCTTTCTGGATGACCGGAACGGCTCCGGGGCTATACGGCGTGCCCGCATTCCGAGCAGAATGCGGCGTCCGGCTCCAGCTCCGAGCCGCAGCACGCACAGCGGCGCGCGGCTGCGGGCGCAGGCTCCGGCATTTCGGGCGCTGCATAGACGGGTTCGGGTGCGGGCGGTTCCGCATAGACCGGCTCCGGCATGACCGGCTCGGCATAGGCAGGCTCCGGCGTCGGGGCGGCGTAAACGGGTTCGGGTGCAGGCGGTTCTGCGCAGACAGGCTCCGGGAATGCGGGCTCTGCGCAGGCGGTTTGCGGCATTTCGGGCGCTGCATAGACGGGTTCGGGTGCAGGCGGTTCTGCATAGAGCGGCTCCGGCATGACCGGCTCGGTATAGGCAGGCTCCGGCGTCGGGGCGGTGTAAACGGGCGCGGACGGCTCTGCCGCCGCGGGCTGCGGCATCATCGGCTGACCGCACGAGGTGCAAAAGCGCATCCCCTTTTTCACAGCTGCGCCGCAATGGGCGCAGAAGTCGCAGTCGGGCGGCGCAGCGGGCGGCACGGGCGCGCCGCAGGCGCTGCAAAACTGCGAGCCCTTCGGGATCTCCGCGCCGCAGCGCGCACAGCGGCGGACGCCGCGCAGATCCTGAATCTGCTGGGTATAACGCTGAAGGTTTTCCTCCGCCTGCGCGAGCCGCGCGAACAGCGCGTCAAAGCAGGCCTCATGATCCGTCTTGTGGAGCGAGGCGTAGAGCCTGCCGATCTCGCGATGTATATCGGAGATCGTGCGCTGCTCGTCAGAGGCCATCGAGCTCAGGCGTGTACTGTCAGCAAAGTCCTTTGTCTTTTTGCCGAAGGCAGAAAACTGGTTGCTGAGACCATCCAAAAATGACATGTTCCGAACCTCCCCTTTCAAAATCGGCAGAAAAACGACCGTTTTTCGCCAAATCATTCCGTAGATACTCATATTTTACAGGAATGCCGGATGTAAATCAAGCGTTATTTCACCCGGACGCAGAAAATGCGCCCGCCGGGGACCCGGCGGGCGCTTGGAATCGGTTCGTATTTGCGTGTCAGCCGAGGCTGGTGCGCACGAGTGCGCGGCGGAGCTTTGCCTCCGCGAGCTGGAGCTCGGCGTCGGACAGGTGTTCCTTGTCCTTGAGCTTTTCCTGCGCGCGCGCCAGGGCGCTGCGTGCGCGCGCCTGATCGATGTCCTCCGCCCACTCGAACGTGGTGGCGATGAGCTTGCAGGCGCCGTTCGTCATGGCGAGCATCCCGCCGATGCAGGCGGCCTTGCGCACCTTGCCCTCCGTTTTCACGGTGGCGACGCCCATGCCGAGCGGTGTGACATAGTTGATGTGCCGCGGCAGGATGGTCACGCCGCCGGTCGTTGCCCGCACGTCAAGGCTCTCAGCCTCGCCGTCAAAGAACAGGCCGTCGGGCGTCACGATCTGCAAATGGAAGCTGCTCATACCGGCTCACCCTTTGCCTTGGCGACGACGTCGTCGATCGAGCCTGCGAACAGGAACGCCGATTCAGGGATGTCGTCGTGCTTGCCCTCGACGATCTCGCGGAAGCCGCGGATGGTCTCCTTCAGGGGCACATACTTGCCCTCGAAGCCGGTGAACTGCTCGGCAACGTGGAACGGCTGGGACAGGAAGCGCTGGACCTTTCTCGCGCGGCTGACGGCGAGCTTGTCGTCCTCCGAAAGCTCGTCCATGCCCATGATGGCGATGATGTCCTGAAGCTCCTTATAGCGCTGGAGCAGCTGCACGACGCTTCTTGCCACGTCGTAATGCTCCTGCCCGACGATCTCCGGCGAGAGGATGCGGGAGGTGGAATCCAGCGGATCGACGGCCGGATAGATGCCGAGCGAGGCGATGCTTCTGTCCAGGACGGTCGTGGCGTCCAGATGCGCGAACGTCGTGGCGGGCGCGGGGTCGGTCAGGTCGTCGGCAGGGACATAGACCGCCTGCACGGACGTGATCGAGCCGTTCTTGGTGGAGGTGATGCGCTCCTGAAGCGCGCCCATTTCGGTCGCCAGCGTGGGCTGGTAGCCGACGGCGGACGGCATACGGCCAAGCAGCGCCGAGACCTCGGAGCCTGCCTGCGTGAAGCGGAAGATGTTGTCGATGAACAGCAGCACGTCCTGATGCTTGACGTCGCGGAAATACTCCGCCATCGTCAGACCCGACAGGCCCACGCGCATACGCGCTCCGGGCGGCTCGTTCATCTGGCCGTAGACCAGCGCGGTCTTTTCCAGAACGCCGGACTCCTTCATTTCATAGTAGAGGTCGTTGCCCTCGCGGGTACGCTCGCCGACGCCGGTGAAAACGGAATAGCCGTTGTGCTCGGTGGCGATGTTGTAGATCAGCTCCTGAATGAGGACGGTCTTGCCCACGCCGGCGCCGCCGAACAGGCCGATCTTGCCGCCCTTTGCATACGGGCAGATCAGGTCAACGACCTTGATGCCGGTCTCAAGGATCTCGGTGCCGGTCTCCTGCTCCTCATACGACGGCGCTTCGCGGTGGATGGGCCAGCGGGCGTCGATGTTCTCGGGCATGGGCCGGTCGTCGATCGGGTCGCCGAGGAGGTTGAAGATGCGGCCGAGGCAGCCCTCGCCGACGGGAACGGTGATGGACTTGCCGGTGTCCACGGCCTGTGCGCCGCGCTGGAGGCCGTCGGTGGAGCTCATGGCGATGCAGCGCACCACGTTGTCGCCGATCTCCTGCGCGACCTCCGCCACGAGCTTTTTGCCGTTCAGCTCCAGCTCGATGGCGTTTAACAGATTGGGCAGTTGTCCTTCCTCAAAGCGGATGTCAAGAACCGGGCCGATGACCTGCACGACGGTTCCGATGTGTTGATTCATGGGTCTGCCTCCTTTCACGATGATTCAGCGCCGGCGACGATCTCGGTGATCTCCTGCGTGATCGCGCCCTGACGGGCACGGTTGTACTTCAGGCTCAGATCATCGATCATTTCTTCGGCGTTCTTGGTGGCCGAGTCCATAGCCATGCGGCGTGCCGCCTGCTCGGAAGCGACGGACTCGCACAGCGCGCCATAGAGAAGGCCGCCGAGGTACTCCGGCACGATCGCGTCAAAGACGGAAAGCGGGCCGGATTCATAGAGAACAAATTTTTTGGGGCGGTTGTCCTTTTGTCCCGAAACGCGGATGGGCAGCAGCTCCATTTCGCACGGAAGCTGCGAGAGCATCGAGGCAAAGTGCGTGTAGACGAGCTGCACCGAGGTGAACTCCCCGGCGAGAAAGCGCCGGCTGAGCAGCTTTGCCGCCGAGAAGCAGTCGCCCACCGAGACCTCGCCCGCGACGGCGTAGCCGTCGGTCAGGATCTCGGCGCCGCGCTGACGGAAGAAGTCGAGCGCCTTCTTGCCGATGGGCAGGACGGCGGACGGAGCGCTCTGCATCTTGCCCCAGGCGAGCTTTAAGACGTTCGAGTTGTAGCCGCCGGCAAGGCCGCGGTCGCCCGCGATCACGATGTAGAGCGTTTTGCCCTCTTTGCGGCGGAGATACGGCGAGACGAAGTCCATCGTGGAGTCCGCGATGTCGTTCATCGTGGCATACAGCGTTTCAAAGTAAGGACGGCTGGAGACGGCACGATCCTGCGCGCCGCGGAGCTTGGACGCCGCGACCATTTCCATGGCCTTGGTGATCTGCTTGGTCGATTCCATGCTCCGGATGCGGGATTTGATGTCTTTCATGGATACGCCGGCCATGTGCGCGCCTCCTTTCTCAGCTTTCCGGCACGAACACCGCGGAATAGTCCGTCAGCGCCTGCTTGAGCGCGGCCTCGTGCTCGGCGGAGAGCTGCCCGGTGGTGCGGATGCCCTGGAGGACGTCGAAGGCATTCTTGTCGAGGAACGGATACAGCCCGCGCTCATAGGCACGGATGTCCTTCACGGCGACGTCCTTCAGATAGCCGTTCGTGACGGCGTAGAGGATGCAGACCTGATGCGCCACATCGACGGGCGCGTTGCGGTCCTGCTTGAGCACCTCCACGATGCGCTCGCCCTGATCGAGGCGCTCGCGCGTGTCGCGGTCGAGGTCGGAGCCGAACTGCGCGAAGCTTTGCAGCTCACGGTACTGCGAGTACAGCAGCTTCAGGTTGCCCGCGACCTTCTTCATGGCCTTGATCTGTGCGCTGCCGCCGACACGGGAGACGGAGATGCCGGGGTTGACCGCCGGCATGACGCCCGAGTGGAACAGCTCTGTTTCCAGGAAGATCTGGCCGTCAGTGATGGAGATGACGTTCGTGGGGATATAGGCCGAGACGTCGCCCGCCTGCGTCTCGATGATCGGCAGCGCCGTCAGCGAGCCGCCGCCGTATTCCGGCGCCATGCGCGCCGCGCGCTCGAGCAGTCTCGAGTGCAGGTAGAATACGTCGCCGGGGTAGGCCTCACGTCCGGGCGGTCTGCGGATCAGCAGCGACAGCGCGCGGTACGCGACAGCGTGCTTGCTGAGATCGTCATAGATGACCAGCACGTCCTTGCCCTGCTTCATGAAATATTCGCCCATCGTGCAGCCGGAGTACGGCGCGATATACTGAAGCGGCGCCAGCTCCGACGCGGTGGCGGAGACAACGATGGTATAGTCCATCGCGCCCGCCGTCTCGAGCGTGGAGACGAGCTGCGCCACGGTCGAGCGCTTCTGGCCGATGGCGACGTAGATGCAGATGACGTCCTTGCCCTTCTGATTGATGATGGTGTCGGCCGCGATGGCGGTCTTGCCGGTCTGGCGGTCGCCGATGATCAGCTCACGCTGGCCGCGGCCGATGGGGATCATGGAGTCGATGGCCTTGATGCCGGTCTGAAGCGGCACCGAGACGCTCTTTCTCTGAATGATGCCGGGGGCCGGGGATTCGATGGCGGCATAGCCGCTCGCGGTGATGGGGCCCTTGGCGTCGATGGGCTGGCCCAGCGCGTCCACGACGCGGCCGATGAGCGCCTCGCCCACGGGGACGGAGACGACCTTGCCGGTGCGCTTGACGACGTCGCCCTCACGGATGCCGTCGTCGCTGCCCAGCATGACGATGGACACGGCGTTTTCCTCCAGGTTCTGCGCCATGCCGTATGCGCCGTTGGAGAACTCCACCAGCTCGCCTGCCATGCAGCGGTCGAGACCCGCTGCGCGGGCGATGCCGTCGCCGATCAGGATGACGGTGCCCGTCTCCGACTGATTGATCTTGGTTTCGTAATGCTTGATCTGACTGCGGATGATCTTAGAAATTTCTTCCGGTCTGAGTTCCATTCATTCACCAGCTTTCGGTTACTAAATCACGGTATTGCGAAGAATTCGCTGGATTTCCTCAAGATGATACGCGACCGTTCCGTCAAGCTGACGGTCGGGCAGCTCCAGCAGCACGCCGCCGAGCAGGCTCTCGTCCACGCGGGAGGAAAGCTCGATCCGCTTGCCGGTCTGCGCCTCCAGCTTGGCACGAAGCCTTTCCAGAGGCTCGGGCCGGAGCGCGACGGCGGTGACGGCGCGTACCTCGAGAATGTCATGCGCGGCATTGTAGCGGCGGCGGTACTCCTGCGCGCAGCCGGAAAGCTCGCGCAGCGTGCCGTTGTCGCACAGCAGCTTCATGAAATTGAGCACATAGGGGTGGACATTGCCGCGCCAGGCCTCGTCCAGAAGGCCGCGCCGCTCCTCCTTGGGGACGGACGGCGTACACAAAAGGCGCAGATAGTCCGGGTTTTTGTCCAGCACGGCCCGCACGCCCGCAAGATCGGCAAGGATCGCATCCTCCAGATGCTCCTCCTGCGCCAGATCGTACAGCGCGCCGCCGTAGGTCTTGGCCGTGCGCGTCATGACGCGTCACCCAGCTCGTCGATGAACTGCTCGATCAGCTTTTCGTGATCGGCCTCGCTGATCTCCTTGCGGACGACCTTGGACGCAAGCTCCACGGCAAGGCCGGACAGCTCGCTCTTCATGTCATTGACGGCCTTCTTCTTTTCCAGCGCAATGTCATTTTCCGCCTTGCGGCGCAGAGCGGCAGCCTCCTCCTTCGCGTCGCAGACGATGGCCTCGCTCTGCTCGCGCGCGTTTTTCATCGCGCGGGCGGTGATGGCGCTGGCCTCCTCCTTTGCGGCGGAAAGGTGCTGTTCATAGTCGGCCTTTGCGGTGTCGGCCTCGAGTTTTGCCTTGTTTGCCTCGTCATACAGGGAATCGACCTCCTGCTGACGCTTGGCGAGAATGTTCTGGATGGGCTTGAAGAGCAGCTTCTTGAACAGGACGATTTGAAGCAGCAGGTTACAGATCTGCGCGATGGTCGTCCACGGTGCAAGCTCTACAAGGGACTGAAAATCCATGCCACAGTCCTCCTTCCAATGGGTAAGATCGTTTCAGATCACAGCAGGCCCGTGAACATACCGGGCGCAACGAAGATCAGAAGCAGGCCGATGACGAAGCCGTAAATACCGGTCGTCTCTGCGCACGCGATGCCAAGGAACATGGTGGACGTGAGCTCGCCCTTCATTTCCGGCTGACGCGACATTGCCTCGATCGCCTTGCCTGCGATGTAGCCTTCGCCGATGCCGGGGCCGAAGCCGGAGATCATCGCGATGCCGGCGCCGATGGCGCAGCCCATCAGGATCAAAGCCTTTGCAAGTTCCATGTGTTTTTTCCTCCTGTAAATACTTGATGGTGGTTGATATGGTTACATTTATTCAATTATTCTGCCGCCGTGCGGATGAAGATCATCGTCAGCATACAGAATATAAATGCCTGCATCGCGCTGGAGAACCAGTCGAAATACAGCGACAGCGCGGCCGGGACGCCCACGGCCAGAAACGGGATGTTGCCAAGGATCCTGCCCACGACGCCGGGGATCAGCCCGAACAGCGCCTGATTTGCGAGGATCAGCGCCGCATAGACCAGCGCGCTGATGACCATGCCGGAAAGGACGTTTCCGAAGTGACGGAACGACATCGAGATGGGCTTAAAGACCTCGCCGAGGAGGTTGAAGGGCGCCATCAGGAACACAGGGTCGCAGAAGCCCTTGAGATAGCCGCCGAAGCCGTTCGTCTTGATCTTGTAATAGGTGATGAGGATAAAGACGATCAGCGCCCAGCCGAGCAGAACCGACACATCGGCGGTCGGCGCCCAGAAGCCGAGCAGCGAGGCAAGGCTCGAGCCGAGCGAAAGCGCAAAAATGGCGGAGATAAACGGCACCAGACGCATCCACTGCGCGCCCATGTTGCTGCGGACGAAGTTTTCCGCCGTCATGACGATCTTTTCGGCGACGGCCTGCCGCTTGGAGATGTTCTTGACCTTCAGATCGTGCGTCAGCCAGACGCACAGCAGATTGATCACCAGCATCACGCCCCATGTGACGGTCATACTGGCCGTGATGGGGATGCCGCCGAGGATCGGAATGGTGAAGTATACCGGAGCGCCGTGAATATCGACGTTCATTCAGATTCCCCCTTGTCACTGTTGTCTGCACCGCGTTTTTCCCGGGCGGTGACGATCGCGCGGCGCAGCATCATGACCGGCTGCGGGATCAGAAACGGGATCAGCGCGGAAATATAGTGGAACCACGGGACGATGACGCCGACGACGATGGCAAAGACCATCAGCATCATACGCCCGAAATACGACGAACGCAGGCGGTTCTGCGCAATTTTCTTGTCTGCGTCCTCGCTGTCGGCGACCTTCTGCACGCGCAGCGCGAGCAGATAGACGTTCAGAAACGCAAATGCGCTTCCCCAGACCGCGCCGAGCGGCACGGTGTAGTCGAAGTTGTGCAGCAGCGCGAACACCGCGCAGATCAGCGCGTCGCCCACGGCCAGCCCCGCCGCGACGAAGACCAGCTCCCTGCGGATGGCGTTGTTCAGTTTCATAGACGGTGCCTCATTATTATATATAGTGTGTGCATCAGATGTGGTCGTTGAAGGAACGGCCCTTCGGCTCATGCCCGCCGTCCTTGCGGATCAGCGGCAGGATCGTCCGGTAGGCGGTGGCAAGGCCTGTCACGATGCCGAGCAGAATGCCCGCGATCATGACGCCCGCGCCCCAGCCGAGCCGCGTCTGCGCCAGACGCGCCAGCCAGACGAAGACGAGCGGCGGCGTGATGAGACTGAAGCCGAGCTGGCCGACCAGCATCACACCCTGAAATATCTTGGTCAGCTTATCCATTTTGCCACCTGCAACTGCCGGAAAATGTTGGTTTGCCTGTGAGGATAGACATCCTAACGATACAGATGTTATCACAAGGCAGGCTTCATTACAATAGTCAAAAGAGCAAAAATGCTTAAAATTCCGGCTGCGTGAAGTTGTGAAAAAAGCGTGCGCGGCACAAAAAGATGTGCTATCATAGGATGCAGAAATAAAAGGGAGGAGCGCGGATGGAAGCGACGTTCAGCGGCTACTGCCGCACCATTGACGCGGCCCGCCTCGTGTTCTGCGAGGCCTTCGGCGGCGAGACGGAGATCGACTGCGACTACGAATGCTGCCCGCACGCGGCGGCATGTCCCGTCGGGCAGCAGATCACGGAATTTTTGCAGCGGGCAAAGGAGGCGGACGCGACATGACACTCGAGCAGCGTCTTGCGGAAAAACTGAACGAGCAGGCGAAAAGCGCGGCCGCGCTGGGCATTCCCGCGCCGAAGCGCCTTTTGCAGCAGGCCGCGCAGTACGGCGCGGCGGACGCCGTTTCGGCGCAGCTCAAAAGCCGCCGTCTGAGCGACAATTTTGATGCGCTGGCCGACGCGGGGCGGCTGGACCTGTCGGCGGAGGCGCTGGTCGTCTCGCGCGAGTTCGGGCCGCTCTTTTCCGATGAGGAGGCGGATTTCTGCCTGCAGGCGCTCTTGCAGGCGGGTTTCTACGGATAGCGCCGCGCGGTTTTCAGTGCCATTTGCAGGGGGCGGACAAAGTGTTGTCCGCTCCCTGAGCTTGTCAAAAAAGTCTTTTTGACAAGCTCTCAAACGCGAACCGCGTGGCTGGGTTCGCGTTTGAAAAGGCTGCACCCGGCTGCGCGCATAATTTGTGCGCTGTTTGCGCACAAATTCCACACTTGTCGGGCGTAGCGTGTTTTGTCTGACACCGCAGCGTTCAGAAAAAGTGCCGGCGGCACTTTTTTAGCGCAGGCCGAAGCGGCTATGCCGCGAGGGGGAACCACGTGGGGCGCATCGCCGTGCGCGGCGAAACTCTACGAGGTTTTTTGACAGTCTGAGGGGGCGGACAAGGCGTTGTCCGCTCCCTGAATTTTCGCTTTTTTCGCCCGACCCGCGGGATTTTTAGGCATGCACGAACGGCGCCTCAAAGCCCGCCGCCGGAGGCAGGGCAGCGGCAGGCAGAAAAATCCTGCGGCGGACATGGTTTCGTGCGCTTTCTCCGGATGCGCGGTTTACAATAAAACCACAAACGCATTGGGAGGGCCGCCATGCCGAAGATGAAAAGCAGAACCGTGATCGAGCCGGGGCGGGTCGTGCTCCTGCCGCTGGGCGAGATCCATCCGAACCCGTCGCAGCCGCGGCGGGTCTTTGACCCTGCGGGGCTTCAGGAGCTTGCCGCCAGCATCGCGCAGCACGGCATCCTCCAGCCGCTGACCGTGCGCAGAACGCCGGAGGGCATGGAGCTGGTCGCGGGCGAGCGCCGCCTGCGCGCGGCAAGGCTCGCGGGGCTGCGCGAGGCGCCGTGCCTTGTGGTCAGCGTCGATGCGCAGGAGTCGGGGCTGCTGGCGCTGATCGAAAATCTCCAGAGACGGGATCTGGACTTCATCGAGGAGGCGGCCGGCATCGCGCGGCTGATGCAGCAGTATCACCTGTCCCAGCAGGAGGCTGCGCGCAGGCTCGGAAAAAGCCAGTCCGCCGTCGCAAACAAGCTCCGTCTGCTGCGCCTGCCGCCCGCCGTGCTCGACCGGCTGCGGCAGGCGGGTCTTTCCGAGCGCCACGCGCGGGCGCTGCTGCGCCTGCCGGAGGAGGGGATGCAGCTTCGCGTGCTCGAACGCATGGCGGCGGGCGGCTGGACGGTCGCACGCACGGAGCAGTACATCGACGCGCTGCTCACGCAGGACACGGAAAGCCCGAAGCGCACGCTTGCGCCGTTTCGCCTGCGCGGCGCGCGGGTGCTGCTCAACGCGGTGCAGCACCAGCTCGAGCTTGCACGCGCGTCCGGTATTCTGGCCGGAAGCGAGCAGACGGAGACCGAACGCGAGATCGTTCTGACCATCCGCATTCCGAAGTGAGCGCGCAGGCGGACAGAAATCCGCAGAAAACGGCGCGGCTTTGTGTAAGATGTGCAAAGACCGCGCGAAATAAAGAGATTCTCAAAAAAATATTTGTGAAATTTGCGTTTTTCGTTTGCATTCCTAGGAGAGTATGGTATAGTATGTACTTGTCTGAAAAATCAAAAAAAGAAAAAATCATTTTGGCTCAAAACGAAGGATGTTTTGACCACCGTTAGGAAAGGGGTTTCACACAAATGTCTCACAAGTATGTATACCTGTTCTCCGAGGGCAACGGCCAAATGCGCGAGCTGCTCGGCGGCAAGGGCGCAAACCTGGCAGAAATGACCAGCCTTGGCATGCCTGTCCCGCAGGGCTTCACCATCACCACCGAGGCCTGCACGCAGTACTACAAGGACGACCATCAGATCAACGCCGACATCGAGGCCGAGATCATGCAGTACGTCGAGAAGCTGGAAGAAATGACCGGCAAGAAGTTCGGCGATCTCTACAATCCGCTGCTCGTCTCCGTCCGTTCCGGCGCGCGTGCCTCCATGCCGGGCATGATGGACACCATCCTCAACCTCGGCCTCAATGACGAGGTCGTCGTGGCCTTCGCGAACAAGACCAACAATCCCCGCTTCGCATACGACTCCTACCGCCGCTTCATCCAGATGTACTCCGACGTCGTCATGGAAGTCGGCAAGAAGTACTTCGAGCAGCTCATCGACGAGATGAAGGAAGCCCGCGGCGTCACGCTCGACACCGAGCTGACCGCTGACGACCTCAAGGAGCTGGCTGAGAAGTTCAAGGCCGAGTACCGCGAGAAGCTGGGCGAAGAATTCCCGCAGGACCCGAAGGTTCAGCTCATGGGCGCCATCAAGGCTGTTTTCCGTTCCTGGGACAACCCCCGCGCCATCTACTACCGCCGCATGAACGACATCCCCTCCGACTGGGGCACTGCCGTCAACGTTCAGTCCATGGTCTTCGGCAACACCGGCGATACCTCCGGCACGGGCGTTGCGTTCACCCGTAACCCCGCCACCGGCGAAAAGAAGCTGTTCGGCGAATTCCTGATGAATGCACAGGGCGAAGACGTTGTCGCCGGCGTCCGCACCCCGCAGACCATCGATCAGCTCGCACAGGTCATGCCCGAGGCTTACAAGCAGTTCGTGGACATCTGCGCCAAGCTCGAGTATCACTACCGCGACATGCAGGACATGGAGTTCACCATCGAGGACAAGAAGCTCTACATGCTCCAGACCCGTAACGGCAAGCGCACCGCTGCCGCCGCGATGAAGATCGCCTGCGATCTGGTCGATGAGGGCATGATCTCCGAGAAGGAAGCCGTCGCCATGATCGACCCCAAGAGCCTCGACGCGCTGCTGCACCCGACGTTCGATGCAGCCGCTCTGAAGAAGGCCAAGGTCGTCGGCACCGGCCTCGCAGCATCCCCCGGCGCAGCCTGCGGCAAGATCGTCTTTACCGCTGAGACCGCGACCGAGTGGGCGAAGAACGGCCAGAAGGTCGTGCTCGTCCGTCTGGAAACCAGCCCCGAGGACATCGAGGGCATGCACTACGCACAGGGCGTTCTGACCGTCCGCGGCGGCATGACCTCCCACGCGGCAGTTGTCGCGCGCGGCATGGGCACCTGCTGTGTCTCCGGCTGCGGCGCCATCAAGATGAACGAGGAAGCCAAGACCTTCGAGCTGGCCGGCAAGACCTACAAAGAGGGCGACTGGATCTCCATCGACGGCTCCACCGGCAACATCTACGGCGAAAAGATCAAGACCGCTGAGGCTGCCATCTCCGGCGACTTCAACCGTCTGATGACCTGGGCCGACAAGTACCGCAAGCTGGGCGTCCGCACCAACGCCGACACCCCGCACGACGCTGCGCAGGCTGTCGCCTTCGGCGCAGAGGGCATCGGCCTTTGCCGTACCGAGCATATGTTCTTCGAGGCTGACCGCATCAAGGCCATCCGCGAGATGATCGTCTCCGAGACCGCCGAGCAGCGCGAGAAGGCTCTGTCCAAGCTCGAGCCGATCCAGCAGGGCGACTTCGAGGCCATCTACGAGGCCATGAAGGGCCGTCCCGTCACCATCCGTCTGCTTGACCCGCCTCTGCACGAGTTCCTGCCGACCGATCCGGAGGATGTCAAGGCTCTGGCAAAGGAAATGAACCTCACGGTCGAGCATCTGAACCACATCATCGCAAGCCTGCATGAGTTCAACCCCATGATGGGCCACCGCGGCTGCCGTCTGGACGTCACCTATCCGGAGATCGCCAAGATGCAGACTGCTGCCATCATCAAGGCTGCGCTGGCTGTCCGCAGCCGCAGACCCGCATGGCAGATCGAGCCCGAGATCATGGTTCCGCTGGTCGGCGAGGCCAAGGAGCTTGCCTTCGTCAAGTCCGTCATCGACCAGACCGCAAAGCGCATCATCAAGGAAGCCGGCAGCGACATGCACTATAAGGTCGGCACCATGATCGAGATCCCGCGTGCGGCGCTGACTGCCGACGAGATCGCCAAGCAGGCCGAGTTCTTCTCCTTCGGCACCAACGACCTGACCCAGATGACCTTCGGCTTCAGCCGTGACGACGCCTCGAAGTTCCTTGCGTCCTACTATGACCGCAAGATCTACGAGTCCGATCCGTTCTCCAAGCTCGACCAGGCCGGCGTTGGCCGCCTCGTCAAGATGGCAGCGGAGCTGGGCCGTCAGACCCGCCCCGACATCAAGCTGGGCATCTGCGGCGAGCAGGGCGGCGATCCCTCGACCGTCGAGTTCTGCAACAGCATCGGCCTGAGCTACGTCTCCTGCAGCCCGTTCCGTGTTCCCATCGCCCGTCTTGCCGCTGCGCAGGCTGCGATCAAGAGCGAGCACTAAGAATTCTTGCTGCCGGACGCAACGCCGGGACAGATTTTCAGGAAAAACAGCCACACCGCTTCTCGGAGCGGTGTGGCTGTTTCAAACAGAAGGGTGGAAATGAACCGAATGCATACGGGAAACAGAAAGCGCCTCGGCGGAGCCGTGGCATTTATCACGCTGATGGGCATTGTGAGCCTGTTTTCGGACATGACGCACGAGGGCGCGCGGAGCGTGCTCGGCGAATATCTGAATCTGGCGGGCGCGACCGGCGCGACCATCGGCTTTGTCTCCGGCGTGGGCGAGCTGTGCGGCTACTCGCTGCGGCTGCTCTCGGGCATTTTCGCGGACAGGACGAAAAAATACTGGACGCTGGTCATCGCGGGCTACGCCCTGCAGGTGCTCGCCATTCCGGCGCTGGCGCTCATTCCCGAAAACGGCTGGGTCATCGCCTGCGGGCTTGTGATCCTGGAGCGGGTCGGCAAGGCCATCAAAAAACCGGCGAAAAACACACTGGTCAGCTTCGCCGCCAGCGAGATCGGAACGGGCAAGGGCTTTGCCTATCAGGAATTTCTGGATCAGCTCGGCGCGTTTCTGGGCCCGGTCATGCTGTTTCTCATCGCCGCCGTGAAGGGAACGGGCAACCTGTTTTCAACGTACCGCGTCTGCTTTGCCGTGCTCGGCATTCCGGCGCTCATCACCATCGCCCTCGTGGTGCTCGCCAAGGTGCGCTATCCCCATCCGGAGATGTTTGAAAAGGAGCAGGGCGAGCAGACGGAATTTCACACGCAGAAGTCCTTCGTCCTGTACATGATCGCCATTTGCCTGTTTGCCTTCGGTTTTGCCGATTTCACGCTCATCACGCTCCACGCCGCCCGGACGGAGGCGTTCCCGGCCTCGACGCTGAGCCTTTTGTACGCGGCGGCCATGGCGGTGGACGCATTCGCGGCGCTGTTTTTCGGCTGGCTCTTTGACAGGATCGGCCTGAAGGCGCTGATGCTCTCGACGCTGTGCAGCGCCTTCTTCTCCTGCTTCGTGTTCCTGACCGCAAAGCCCGCCCTCATGGGCGTGGGCATTGTGCTGTGGGGCGTCGGCATGGGCGCGCAGGAGAGCATCATGAAGGCCGCCGTCAGCAAGATCGTCCCGGCCCCGATGCGGAGCACCGGCTTCGGTATTTTTGAGACGGGCTTCGGCATCGCGTGGTTTCTGGGAAGCTGGCTGCTGGGCGCGCTGTACGACGCGAGCCCCGCGCGGCTCGTGGCGGTCTCCGTGACCGTCCAGCTCCTTGCCATCGTGTTCTACGGCCTCTGCATCCGAAAGCAGAAGACCGAGGCGGCTGCATAGCAGCCAGTCCCCCGCCGTAGGGGTCGCGAAAATTCAACGAATTTTGAGGGCGGACAGAGTCGTCCGCCCCTACAAGTGACCGTTAAAAACAATGATTCTATGTCATCCGCCCCCCTACAAGGGGTATGAAAAACCACGCGCGTCCGGCGAAAAATCGCCGCGTTTCCCGTTTCACACCGTAGGGGTCGCGAAAAATCAACGAATTTCGAGGGCGGACAGAGTCGTCCGCCCCTATAAGCAACCGTTAAAAACAATGATTCTATATCGTCCGCCCCTACAAATGGACGTTAAATATTCCATGGAAGCCAGCTCCCGGCCGTCACGGCCGGGAGCTTTTTTCGGTTCTGCGGTGTCGCTCTGAGGCATACACATTGTATGATGCTTGATGGTAGTGCGCTGCCGAGAGAGCACGCTACCGAGAAAATACGCTACCCAGAAAAAGAAAATACATTTTTTTCAGGCCCGGCATGGATTTTTGGTTGATTCTGAAAAGAAGATGTGTTATAATCAAAACAGTCCATATAATGTGTTTCGCTCGCGGACACGCGACCGCCACACGCGGACAAAATCCAAAAGGTGGGTAATTTTCTGTGGAAACACAGTGAATTATAATCAAAAAACAGGAGGATAAAAATGAAAAAGAATATGAAGAAGCTTTTCGCTCTGCTTCTCGCGGCCCTGATGGTGTGCACCATCTTTGCCGGCTGCGCAAAGCCCGTAGAAAAGCCCAACACCGACCAGCCCCAGAATCCTACTGAAAACACCGAGAATCCCCCCGCAGAGGAGACCAAGGATCCCGTTGAGCCCGCTGCTCCTGCTGAAAAGCATGAGAACAAGGTTGTCTACGGCAGCACCACCGAAATCTCCGGCGACCTCGGCAACGCCTGGTGGACCAACAACGCGACCGACAAGATGATCCGTGACCTGATCAACGACTATGACACCGTCATTTTCGATCAGTTCGGCCAGACGGTCATGAACGAGACCACCGCTGCTTCCATCGAACAGGAAGAGCATGACGACGGCTCCATCTCCTACACCGTTAAGATCAAGGAAGGCCTTGTCTACAACAACGGCGAGCCCATCACCGCAGCGGACTATGTCGCTTACGCGCTGGTCGCTTACTCTCCTGCCACTCTGGCAGCGGGCGGCAAGCTGGTTCCCGAATCCTTTGTCGGCGGCATGGAGTATCAGAAGGGCGAGACCAAGGAACTGGCCGGCGTCCGTCTGCTGGATGAGTACACCTACTCCATCCACATCACTCCGGAAAAGTCCCAGTACTACTACGCTCTGACCTATGCGTCCCTGCAGCCTCTGTACCTGCCGATGTACGGCGGTGAGGGCCTGACCGTCAAGGACGACGGCAACGGCGCATACCTCGACGGCGGCGAGCTGACTGCTGACGGCATCAACGCTTCCCGTTACGTCTACGAAGGCCGCGTCTCCGCTGGCCCGTACTCCATCAAGAAGCTCGACACCGGCTCCCTGACCGCGACGCTCGAGATCAACCCCAACTACAACGGCAACTTCGAGGGCCAGAAGCCTTCCATCCAGACCGTTGTCATCGTCAAGGCTGAAGACAGCACCATGATGGACGCCTTCAAGACCGGCGAGATCACCTTCCTTTCCCAGCTCGGCGAAGGCGACAAGATCAATGCCGCGCTCGACCTGGCTGACGCCGGCGGCTTCAGCTACTGCCATTACACCCGTAACGGCTACGGCAGCCTGAGGTTCCAGTGCGACTTTGGCCCGACGCAGTTTGCTGCTGTCCGTCAGGCAGTTGCATACCTGCTCGACCGCGAGGAGTTCGCCAACACCTTCTGCGGCGGCTACGGCTCCGTTGTCCATGGCCCGTACTCCACCGCACAGTGGATGTATCAGGATTCCGAGGAGCTCTTCAACGAAAAGCTCAACACCTATGCTTATGACCCGGCAAAGGCCATCGAAGTCCTTGAGGCTGACGGCTGGACGCTGAATGCAGACGGCACCGAGTACTCCGGCTCCGGCCTGCGCTACAAGGAAGTCACTGAGGCGGAAGCCGGCGACTTCGCTCTGAATGTCAAGCTCGACGACGGCCGCATCCTGATGCCGCTGCACATCATGTGGGCCTCCTCCGAAGGCAACTCCGTCTCCGCGCTGCTGGCCACCATGCTCGCCAACGGCAAGCAGACTGCTGATGCCGGCATGGAGATCGAGCAGAACGTCATGACCTTCTCCGAGCTGCTGAACTGGATGTACCGCGACACCTCCGTCGGCGATCAGTACGGCGTGAGAACCTACGGCATGTACAACCTGGCCACCGGCTTCGACGATGTCTATGACTACTCCTACAACTTCGCTTCCGATCCCGAGTCCGACTATGTCAAGCAGGGCTTCAACCAGAACTACATCTTCGACAAGCAGCTCGACGACCTGACCATGGACATGGTCTACAAGGTTGCTCCTGGCGACGACGCTGCTTACCTGGATTACTTCCAGAAGTACATCATCCGCTGGAACGAGCTCCTGCCCGAAATCCCGCTGTACTGCAACGAGTACCACACGTTCTTCCCGGATTGGCTGAAGAACTACAACGAGTCCAGCTTGTGGGACTTCCAGAAGGCGATCGTTTACGCCTCCATCGAGGGTGCTGAATAATCAAATTCCTCAATAATACCAGTCAATCCCGTTATCCCAGTTAACCCCAGCGACGGGGCGGCCACACCGCCCCGTCGCTTCGGTATCTTAAGCGTCTCTTTTCTCATTTAATGTGGCACATTTTCTTTAAAAAACAACTGTTTTGCATTCAAATACAGATAATAAGCTTCCAAGAGAAGCAAATACATGAAAAAGGAGGGTATGCGGATGACCAAATACGTACTCAAGCGACTGCTATACATGGTAATCGTGTTTCTGCTCGTTTCGCTTTTGATGTATTCCATCTACAACCTGATCCCCACCGACCCGGCGAGAGCAGAGCTCGAGCCTATGAAAAACACACTGACTCCCACGGAATACGAGGCGCGGTATCAGGCGCTGCGTGCCGAAATGGGTCTGGATGACCCGCTGATCATCCGGTATCTGCGCTGGTTCGGCTTCTGGCCGGACGTCGATGGCAAGGTCAACGGCATGATCCAGGGCAACTTCGGTTATTCTCAGAAGTACAAGACGGATGTCATCAACATCCTGCCGTCGAGAATGCTGAACACCATCTACATCAACATCTTCTCGACGCTCGTCGCGCTCGCCATCACGATCCCTCTGGGCATCGCGTGCGCAGTACATAAGCGCGGCAAGATGGACAACACCGTGCAGGTCCTGTCCATCGTCGGCTACTCGATCCCGGTATACATCATCGCCCTCGTGTTCATCTGGCTCTTTGCCGTCACCCTGCGGTGGCTGCCGGTCGTCGGTATGGAAACACCGGGCAACAACTTCACCGGCTGGCGCGCATTCTGGGACAAGATCTATTATATGACCCTTCCCGTGCTCGTTATGACGGTCGGCTCGCTCGGCGGCATGACGCGCTATGTCCGCGCCGCCATGATCGAGTCTCTCAGCATGGACTACATCCGCACCGCCCGCGCCAAGGGCCTTCGCGAGAGAGTCGTCATCTATTCCCACGCGTGGCGCAATGCGCTGCTCCCGGTCATCACCGTCCTGATCGGCTGGTTCATCAGCATCTTCTCCGGTTCTCTGATCATTGAGCAGATGTTCGGCCTCAACGGCATGGGCCAGCTTTACTACCAGGGCCTTATGAACAACGACTACGAGCTAGCGCTTGCCATCCAGATGTTCTACGTGCTCATCGCGCTCGTCGGCCAGCTCATCACCGACCTGAGCTACGGCATCGTTGACCCGCGCGTGCGCGTCAACAAGTAAGGGGGAGGATCTGAAAATGAATAAAAAGAAGAAAACGACCCTCTTCCAGCGCCTGTTCGGCAACCGCAACAAGGTCACCGACTTCATGACGGAGGAGCAGCTCCAGAGCCCGGGCCGCCTCATCCTCAAGAACTTCCTGCACAACCGCCTCGGCATGACGGGCCTGATCGTGTTCCTGCTGATCTTCCTGCTCGTCATGATTGGACCGAGCTTCTACACGCTCGACCTGTCCTATCAGGACAACACCCAGATCAACGTCGCACCCGGCATGAACATGATGACGCTCCCGGATGAGATGAAGCACAAGGTCGTCGATATCGCGCCCGGCACGACCTACGGCGTCGGCATCAACACCGACGGCAACGTCTACACCTGGGGCTACACCAGAATCACCGACACCATCGACCTCAAGGACATCCCCGAGGAAGTCCAGAACGCCAAGATCGTCAAGGTCGCGGCCGGCTATGACCACATTGTCGCGCTCGACGAAAACGGCGCCCTCTACGTCTGGGGCAACCGCCGTCTCGGTCAGGACAGCCTCCCGGACAAGATCCAGATGGCTGCCGCCTACGGCAAGAATCTCGGCATCAAGCAGATCGAGGCCAGCAACCAGTTCTCCGCAGCCGTCACCGAATCCGGCGACCTCTACATGTGGGGCAACGGCAATCAGGCCGACATCAAGGTCAAGAAGGAATATCAGGGCAACATCGATAAGGTCGCTCTGACCGCGCGCGGCTACATCGCCCTCACCAAGGACGGCGCGGCTGTTTACGCGGGCTTCCAGAAGGAAAATGCGCTTGTTCGCATTCCCGAGGGTCTGGAGTCCGGCGTCGTTGACATCGCTGCTACCAGCAACGCTGTCGCGGCGGTCAAGGACGACGGCACCGTCGTCGTCTGGGGCACCTGCACCAACGGCGAGGACAAGATCCCCACGTTTGAAAGCAAGCCCGTCGAGCTTTACGGCGGCCGCTACCACTTCACCGCGCTGATGGACGACGGCGAGGTCATCTCCTGGGGCGACAACACCCACGGACAGGCGAGCGTTCCGTCCTATGTCAACGACAAGGAGATCGAGACGGTCTACGCGGGCTACTACCAGAACTATGCCGTCACCGTGGACGGCGACGTCGAGACCTGGGGCCTCAAGGGCTACCTCTGCGGCACCGACGATCTGGGCCGTGATGTCTTCAACCGCATGATCAACGGCGGCAAGGTCACCATGACCGTCGGCGCCATCGCGGTCATCATCCAGCTCATCATCGGCATCATCCTCGGCGGTCTTGCCGGCTACTTCGGCGGCTGGGTAGACAACATCATCATGCGAGTCTCCGAGGTCGTCGGCGGTCTGCCGTTCCTCCCGTTCGCAATGATCCTCTCCGCCATCATCGGCACCCGCATCTCGGTCGAACAGCGTATGTACCTCATCATGATCGTCCTCGGCGTCCTGTCGTGGCCGGGCATCTGCCGCCTGATCCGTGCGCAGATCCTGTCCCAGCGTGAGCAGGAGTACGTCACCGCGGCACAGGCGCTCGGCGTGCGGGAAAACAGCATCATTTTCCATCATATCATCCCCAATGTCATGAGCCTGATCCTGGTCAACGCGACCCTGAGCTTTGCGACCTGTATGCTCACGGAGTCGTCTCTGTCCTACATGGGCTTCGGCATTTCGCCTCCCACGCCGACGTGGGGCAACATGCTCACCGGCGCGAACAACTCCATCGTCATCCAGCAGTACTGGTGGCGCTGGCTATTCCCGGCTTTGGTCTTCGGCATCTGCACGATCTGCATCAACCTCGTTGGTGATGCGCTGCGTGACGCGGTCGATCCCAAGTCCGCTGAGAGATAAGGAGGGGTCGCTGTGGCATTACTGGAACTGAAAAACTTAAAAACATTCTTTGCAACCAAGCGCGGCACGGTCAAGGCCGTCAACGGCGTCAGCTATTCTCTGGACGCAGGCAAGGTCCTTGGCGTTGTCGGTGAATCCGGCTCCGGCAAGAGCGTCTCTGCCATGAGCATTCTCCGTCTGCTGGACGGAAACGGCTACATCGATTCCGGCGAGATCCTCTTCAATGGTAAGGAACTCAGCAAGCTGTCGATGAACGAAATGTACAAGATCCGCGGCAATGAGATCTCCGTGATCTTCCAGGAGCCGATGACGAGCCTGAACCCGGTCTTTACCGTCAGCCGTCAGATCTCCGAGCCGCTCATGATCCATCAGGGCATGAACAAGAAGCAGGCAGCCGCGAAGGCCATCGAGCTGCTGGCGGACGTCAAGATCCCGAACCCCGAGGTCGTCGCCAAGCAGTATCCGCACCAGCTCTCCGGTGGTATGCGTCAGCGTGTCATGATCGCCATGGCGCTGGCCTGCCGTCCGAAGCTGCTGATCGCGGACGAGCCGACCACGGCGCTCGACGTGACCATTCAGGCGCAGATCCTGAAGCTCATGAACGAGCTGCGTGAGAAGAACGGCACCGCTGTTCTGTTCATCACGCATGACCTCGGCGTCATCAACCAGATGGCGGACAATGTTGCGGTCATGTACTGCGGTCAGGTCGTCGAATACGCGCCCGCCGCGACCATTTTCCACGAGAATGAGTACTCTCATCCTTACACCGAGGGCCTGATGCTCTCCATCCCGCGTCTGGACACCCCCAGCGACGAACGGCTTGAAGCGATCCCCGGCGCGGTCCCGCACCCGCTGGATCTGCCCAAGGGCTGCAAATTCGCCCCGCGCTGCAAGTACGCGACCGAGCGCTGTCTGGAGGAGGAGCCGGAGCTCGTCCATGTCTCCGACACCCAGCAGGTTCGCTGCTTCTACGCGAAGAAGGAGGACAGACATGCAAAATAATGACAAGAAGGTTCTGCTTCGCATCAGCAACCTGAAGCAGTATTTCCCCCTGAAGGGCGGCGGCTTCGTCAAGGCCAACGACGGCATCACGCTCGACATCTACGAGGGCGAAACGTTCGGTCTCGTCGGCGAGTCCGGCTGCGGCAAGTCTACGCTTGGCCGTACCATTCTCCAGCTCTATCACCAGACCTATGGCCGTACCATGTACTATGGCCGTTCTCTGGACGATCTGGCGCCGAAGTACGTCATTGACACCGTCAGGAATCTCAAGTCGCGCCGTGCCAAGCTCAAAGAGCGTGAGGCAAGACGGGACAAGCTCGAAGCCGAGTACGCAAAGCTCTCCGAGAAGGAGCAGTATGCCAAGCACGGCGAGCTCGACGCCGCCCGCAAGCTGGCGGAGGATTCGCTGCTTGACATCACGAAGATCGTCGGCGGCTTCCTCGTGGTCGATAACCTTGATCCGGTGATCGCGGTCTACACCAAGGACTACAACATTGCCCGCAAGATGTCTGCGCTGGAAGAAAAGCGCCAGAGCCTGATGGTCGATGTGGACGACGCCAAGTACGCCAAAAAGACGGCCGAGGAGGCCGGAAAGGCCCCGAAGGAAGGCCAGCTCCAGAAGGCGGAAGACCGCCTGAAGCGCTGCGACGATCAGATCGCCGCCCTGCGCAAGGAGCTTGCGGCAGTCCGCGAGGAGATCGAGGCGCTGCGCAAGCCGTATGCCAACGATCCCGAATTCCAGAAATATGAGGCATACCGCGATGACGGCATCGACCTTGCACGTCTGCAGTACAACGAGATGCGCCGTCTGCGCAGCGACATGCAGCTCATCTTCCAGGACCCGTATTCCTCTCTGAACCCGCGCATGAGCGTCGGCCAGATCGTCAGCGAGGGTATGCAGGCGCACAACATGATCAAGAAGAAGGACGCCCGTATGCAGGAGATGGTCCTCAAGATCATGGACGACTGCGGCCTCGCGCCCTACTTCCTGCACCGTTTCCCGCACCAGTTCTCCGGCGGCCAGCGGCAGCGTATCGGCATTGCCCGTGCGCTGGCGACCAAGCCGAGATTCGTCGTCTGTGACGAAGCGGTCTCCGCACTGGACGTGTCGATCCAGGCGCAGATCATCAACCTGCTTCTTGACCTCAAGGAGCAGCAGAATCTGACCTACATGTTCATCACGCACGACCTGTCCGTCGTCAAGTACATCTCCGACCGTGTCGGCGTTATGTACCTCGGCTCGATGGTCGAGCTGGCGGGCGCGGACGAGATCTTCCACCACCCGATTCATCCGTACACCGAAGCGCTGCTCAACGCGATCCCCACGACGGATACCGTCGGCGCCAAGGAGCTGTCGATCCTCGAGGGCGACATCCCCAGCCCGGTCAACCCGCCGAAGGGCTGCAAGTTCCACACGCGCTGCAAGTACTGCACGGAGATCTGCACGCAGGTCGTGCCGGAGTGGGAGGAGGTTCGCCCGAACCACTTCGTCGCCTGCCATCATAAGCTCGAGGTTAAGGAGTAAGACCCATGCTGTTTAAAGGAAAAGTAGACCGCGCGATGCGCCTGCAAAAGGAGCGCAACGAGGCGGCAGAGCTGAAAAAGCCAACGGAGGCGGAAAAGGACGAGGTAAGCAAAAAAGATGTGCTTGCGATGACCCTGTCTGCGCTGCTGGTGATCCTGCCGGTCGCGCTGCTGATCCTGCTTTTCATCGCGTTCGTGCCGTACTTCCTTTTCTTCCACTGACCCGATTGACAAAAAGGGCCGCCTTGTATGAGGCGGCCCTTTTGCATTCCCATTTTCGCCGGTTTGTGATAGAATATACTTGGTACAGCGCCGCATCCCTGCGGGCGCATCAAGAATTCTTTCGGAGGCAGCCATGAAAGCACTGACTTACATAGAACAAGGCCATTTTGCCCTGCTGGACAAGCCCGCACCCGTGATCGCGGACCCGCGCGATGCCATTGTGCGGGTGACGCTCGGCTCCATCTGCACCAGCGACCTGCACATCAAGCACGGCTCCGTGCCGCGCGCCGTGCCCGGCATCACCGTCGGACACGAGATGGTCGGCGTCGTGGAGGCCGTCGGCGCGGCGGTCACGTCCGTCCGCCCCGGCGACCGCGTGAGCGTCAATGTGGAGACGTTCTGCGGAGAATGCTTTTTCTGCCGCCACGGCTGGGTGAACAACTGCACCGACCCGAACGGCGGCTGGGCGCTGGGCTGCCGCATCGACGGCGGGCAGGCGGAGCTTGTCCGCGTGCCCTACGCCGATCAGGGCCTCAAGAAGATCCCGGACGGCGTCTCCGACGAGCAGGCGCTGTTCGTGGGCGACATTCTGGCGACCGGATTCTGGGCGGCGCGCATTTCGGAGATCACGCCGGAGGACACCGTCTTGCTCATCGGCGCGGGCCCCACGGGCATCTGCACGCTGCTGTGCGTCATGCTCAAAACGCCGAAGCGCATCATCGTATGCGAAAAAGACCCGGTGCGGCGCGCCTTCGTGAAGGAGCACCACCCGGAGGTGCTCCTCTGCCGGCCGGAGGACTGCGAGCCGTTCGTGCGTGCGCACAGCGACCACGGCGGAGCCGATGTGGTGCTGGAGGTCGCGGGTGCGGGCAGCACGTTTGAGCTTGCATGGCGCTGTGCGCGTCCCAACGCCGTCGTGACGGTGGTGGCGCTCTATGACGAGGCGCAGACGCTGCCGCTGCCGCAGATGTACGGCAAAAATCTGACCTTCAAAACCGGCGGCGTGGACGGCTGCGACTGCGCGGAGATCCTGCGCCTGATCGCGGAAGGCAAGCTCGACACCACGCCGCTTATCACCCACCGCTTCCCGCTTTCGCGCATTGAGGAGGCGTACCGCCTCTTTGAAAACCGCGCCGACGGCGTCATCAAGGTCGCCATCACGGCGGGATAACGCGCGAAAAACAGGGCAGCAGCAGACGCCGAGGGGTGTCAGGAAAGGAGGCGCCAACCATGACCAGAGCGGAGCTGGAACGATACATTTTTGACACCTACAGCACGGAGGCGGATCATCCGTGGGCCGATGCGCCGAACAACGCGGTGTTCCGGCACACGGGCAACCGCAAGTGGTTCGCGCTCATTCTGGACGTGCCGCGGGAAAAGCTGGGGCTGCCGGGGGAGGGGCTGCTGGACGCGGTGAACCTCAAGTGTGACCCGGTTCTGATCGCCTCCCTGCGCGGTGCGTCGGGCATCCTGCCTGCCTACCACATGAACAAGGAGCGCTGGCTGTCCGCCGCGCTGGACGGCAGCGCGCCGGACGGAGAGCTCCAAATGCTGCTGGACATGAGCTATGAGGCCACCAAACCCAAATGCCGCAGGAAAAAAGAATGAAAAAACGCAGTGCCGTGCAGGCACTGCGTTTTTGAAAACACCGGGCGCATTTAGCATACCGGGCCGATGTGGGCATCGGCCCCTACAAACGACCACGGAGAATTCAGAATTATAGAGGGCGGACAGAGTCGTCCGCCCCTACAAATGCGCGTGAAAAACCGTGTGGGTCAGGCGAGAAATTGCCGCATTTCCTGCTTTGCACCGTAGGGGTCGATGCCCATCTGCGGCGCTAAGAGCCGCGCGTTGCGCGGTTGTGCCTCGAAACCAGCCTGCGGGCGTCGCATCGACCCATCAAAATGGTGCAAATCACAGCGGTTTGTCGTTTGCCTGAATTACCCGCGGCAGCGGAGCGCGCGGATGGCGTTCAGGACGGCCAGCACCATCACGCCGACGTCCGCGAAGATCGCCGCCCACATGTTCGCGGCGCCGACCGCGACGAGCGCGAGGCAGGCGAACTTCACGACCAGAGAGAACACGATGTTCTGCTTGACGATGCCGATGCACCTGCGGGAGATGCGGATGGCCTTGGCGATCTGGAGCGGATCGTCGTCCATCAGGACGATGTCGGCGGCCTCGATGGCGGCGTCGCTGCCCATCGCGCCCATCGCGATGCCGATGTCGGCGCGGGTCAGAACGGGCGCGTCGTTGATGCCGTCGCCGACAAACGCCAGCTTGCCCTTCGTGCTGTTGGCTGCCAGCAGCGCCTCGGTCTGCGCGACCTTGTCGCCCGGAAGCAGCTCGCTGCGCACCTCGTCTACGCCAAGCTCGGCTGCCACGCTGTCCGCCACGCGCTTGCTGTCGCCCGTCAGCATGACGGTCTTCTGCACGCCCGCGCGGCGAAGCTGCTCGATGGCCTGCTTTGCGTGGGGCTTCACGACGTCAGAAATGACGATGTGGCCCGCGTACTGCCCGTCGATCGCCATATGGATGATCGTGCCGACGCAGTGGCAGTCCTGATACGGAATGCCGAGCTTCGCCATGAGTTTTCCGTTTCCGGCGGCGACGCGGTGCCCGTCGACCGTGGCGGTGACGCCGTGGCCGCTCAGCTCCTCAATGTCCGTGACGCGGCTGCGGTCGATCTCGCTGCCGTAGGCGGCCTGCAGGCTCTTGCTGATCGGGTGGGACGAGGCGCACTCGGCAAGCGCCGCGTATTCCAGAAGCTGCTGCTCGCCGTATGGGCTGTGGTGGACGCCGGTGACCTCGAACACGCCCTGTGTCAGCGTGCCGGTCTTGTCAAAGACGACGATCTTTGCCTCGGAGAGCGCCTCCAGATAGTTGGAGCCCTTGATGAGGATGCCCTCTTTGCTCGCGCAGCCGATGCCCGCAAAGAAGCTCAGCGGAATGCTGATGACGAGCGCGCACGGGCAGCTCACGACGAGAAAGCTGAGCGCGCGGTAGACCCAGTCCGCCCAGTCCGGCGATGCGCCGAGGGCCATGCGGCCGAGCGGCATCAAAACGGCCAGCGCCAGCGCCGCAATGCAGACGACCGGCGTGTAGACCTTTGCGAAGCGGGAAATGAACGCCTCAGAGCGCGATTTGCGCGAGCTGGCGTTTTCCACAAGGTCGAGGATCTTCGACACCGTGGACTCGCCGAACGCCTTTGTCGTGCGGATCTTCAGAACGCCCGACAGGTCGATGCAGCCGCTGATGATCTCGTCGCCGGCGCGGACGTCGCGCGGCAGGCTTTCGCCGGTCAGCGCGCTGGTGTTGAGGCTTGCCTCGCCCTCCACGACCACGCCGTCGAGCGGCACCTTTTCACCCGGCTGCACGACGATGATGCTGCCCACGGCGACCTCGTCGGGGGCGACCTGGTGCAGCTCGCCGTCCGTCTCGATGTTGGCGTAGTCGGGGCGAATGTCCATCAGCGCCGTGATGTTCCGGCGGCTCTTGCCGACGGCATAGCTCTGGAACAGCTCGCCGATCTGGTAAAAGAGCATGACGGCGATGCCCTCGACATAGTCGCCGCTCCTTGTCCAGACGGCGAGGAAGAACGCGCCGAGCGTTGCCAGCGCCATCAGGAAGTTTTCGTCGAACGCGCGGCCGTTCAGGATGCCCCGTCCGGCTTTTCTCAGGATGTCGTAGCCGATCACCAGATACGCGGCGAGGTAGGCGATGAGCTGCGGGACGCCCGTGATGGGGAGAACATGCAGCACAGCGAGCATGACCGCCGTGATCAGAATGCGCAGGAGCATTTTTTTCTGTTTTTTCGTCATACGATGACCTCCGTGACTTCCTCAGATCGCCGCGCTGCCGCCGTGCGGCAGCGTGCGGCTCAAAGCTCGATCTCGCAGTCCGGCTCGACCTTGCGGCAGGCCTTGAGAACGGCCTTCATGGTCTTTTTCTCGTCCGCGCCCTCGGCAAATTCCACGATCATTTTCTGCGTCATGAAATTGACGGTCGCGGCGGCGACGCCCTCGGTCTTGTTGGCGGCATCCTCCATCAGGTTGGCACAGTTTGCGCAGTCCACTTCGATCTGATACGTTTTTTTCATGGCAAAGTCCTCCGGTTTGAGTTTTAAGGCAACACTGCGCAATTCGGCAAGCAGATTCGGCGAGAGATTTTTCGTCAAGGCAAGGCTTGAAAAGCGCAGGAATACTGTATGTATTTCAAACTTTTCAAACCGCAGAATTGGCGGAAAAGATCCGCCGAAGTGCGAAGACGCAATTGTGCGGTGCTGCCATAGATTAAACGATTGCTTAATCATTACAATTGCAGTATACTGACAGCAGCAAAAAAATGCAAGCGGTCTGCGCTGCTTGCTTCCGAAAAGGCGAACGGAATCTCCAAAACGGAGAAAGGACGCGCAAAATGACGGAATTTACCCTGCCGCATGACCACGGCGAACAGCGGCACGCCGAGCAATTACACCGGGAGCTGATGAACACGGCGCGCTTCGGCGCGGTCTCCGAGATCTTCAAGCAGCTCAGCGACCCGACGCGCGTGCGCATCTTCTGGCTGCTCAGCCACGAGGAGGAATGCGTCATCAATCTGGCGGCGATGCTGGAGATGTCCAGCCCTGCCGTCTCGCACCATCTGCGCTCGCTGACGGAGAGCGGTCTGCTGGTCAGCCGCCGCGACGGCAAGGAGGTCTATTACCGCGCCGCCGACACCGGGCAGATCCGTCTGCTGCATGAGATCGTGGAGCAGGTCATGGAGATCGCCTGTCCGGAGCGGGCGCTCGATTACGGCGCCTCGCAGGAGGAGATCATCCGCCATGTTCACGACGATCTGACACAGAATCTCTCCGAGCGCGTCACGATCGAGGAGCTGGCGCGGAAGTATCTGATGAACACGACCACGCTCAAGCGCGTTTTCAAGCAGGTCTACGGCGAGACCATCGCCGCGCACATCAAAAAGCACCGCATGGAGGCGGCGGCCGCGCTGCTGCGCAAGACGCAGGACGATGTTGCCGCCATCGCGCAGGCGGTCGGCTACGAGAGCCAGAGCCGCTTTTCGGCGGCATTCAAGGAGACCTACGGCGAGCTGCCGACCGAATACCGCAGGCGGCGGATGTGAATGCGGCGGATTTGTCGGTCAATTTGGACAAATAGAGCGGAAAAAAGTCGTATACAGTCACAAAAAGAGGCGCACACCCATCGCAGCGGGCTTCTTTGTTTGACTTTTTTTGCGCAAACCCCTTATAATAAAAATGTACTTTTGAAAATTGAACAGCGTTTAGGAGGATCCCGTTCTATGAAAACATCCAACGTCACCCCCCGATTCGCATCCCCGCACGATCTCGACGGACGGCTGCCGCTGCGGCAGGCGATCCCGCTGGGCCTGCAGCACGTGCTGGCCATGTTCGTTGGCAACCTGTCCCCACTGCTGATCCTGATGGCTGTCTGCGGTATCACGGTGGACGCAGGCTATGAGGCGCTGCGTGTCTCGCTGCTGCAAAACGCCATGCTCATTGCCGGCCTTGTCACGCTCCTTCAGCTCTATCCCATCGGCCCCATCGGCGCGCGGCTTCCCATCGTCATGGGCACCTCCTCCGGCTTCATCGGCGTCAACAAGGCCATTGCCGTCAGCATGATGGCGGGCATTGCCGCCGGAACCATCTCCACCAACGTGGAGGCCGGCATTTATGCCTACGGCGCGGTGATGGGCGCGTCCCTGATCGGCGGCGTGTGGGAGATGGTGCAGGGCTTCCTCATCAAGCCCCTGCGCAGGTTCTTCCCGCCGGTCGTCACCGGCGTGGTCGTGACGGCCATCGGCCTGAGCCTGATCCCCGTGGGCATCGGCTTTTTCGGCGGCGGCAGCGCCAGCGCCGACTATGGTGCGCTCTGGAATCTGTTTCTGGGGCTTGTGACGCTGATCGTCATTCTGATCTTCAAGCACGCCTGCACGGGATTTTTGTCGGTGGCGTCCATTTTGCTTGGCATCATCGCCGGGTATCTGGTGTCCTTCCTCATGGGTCTGGTGCTGCCCCACACCGCCGTCATCGACGGCAAGGAGGTCCTCTGCGGCTACATTACCAACTGGGCGCAGGTGAAGGATGCGGCGTGGTTTGCCATCCCGCAGTGGATGCCGGTCAAATTCCAGTTCAACATCGGCGCCATCGTGCCCATGCTCATCATGTTCGTTGTGACGGCTGTGGAGACCGTGGGCGACACGGCGGGCGTCGTGCAGGGCGGCCTTGACCGCGAGGCGACCGACAAGGAGCTTTCCGGCGCGGTGATCTGCGACGGCTTCGGCTCCTCGCTGGCGGCGTTCTTCGGCGTGCTGCCGAACACCTCCTTCAGCCAGAACGTGGGTCTTGTGGGCATGACCAAGGTGGTCAACCGCTTCGCCATCGCGATGGGCGCCGGCATTCTGGTGCTGGCGGGCCTGTTCCCCAAGATCGGCGCGATCATCTCCGTCATGCCGCAGCCGGTGCTGGGCGGCGCGGCGGTCATCATGTTCGCCTCCATTGTCATCTCCGGCATCAATCTGCTGACCACGCAGCCCCTGAAGGGCCGCAACGCCACCATCGTCGCGGTGGCGCTGGGTCTGGGCTACGGCATCGGCTCCGTCACGGCGGTGCAGGCCATGATGCCGACGTGGATGACCTACATCTTCGGCGGCTCCGGCATCGTCCCCGCCACGCTGCTCGCCATGGTGCTGAACATCCTGCTGCCGCAGGACAAGGAGGACTGAGCGGCATCCCGCCGCGCGGAATATCCATCAAAACAAAAAAGCCAAAGCCGCCTCGCGCGGCTTTGGCTTTTTTTATGCGCACAGCCCGGCGGCGGCGTGCGCCTGAATATTTCTCCTTTCTTTGCAAACAATAGCCTTGCAGCCAAAACCGGGGCAAAATGAAAAGCATTGGAGGAGCCACTATGAAGGCAACTGGTATCGTCCGGCGCATCGACGATCTTGGGCGCGTCGTCATCCCCAAGGAGATCCGTCGGACACTTCGTATCCGCGAGGGCGACCCGTTGGAGATCTATACGGAGAAGGACGGAGAGGTCATTTTCAAGAAATACTCGCCGATGGGCGACCTGACCGATTTTGCGGGGCAGATCTGCGACGCGATCGGCAAGAACACGGGGCACATGGCGGCGGTCTGCGACCGCGACAGCGTCATAGCCGTGGCCGGCGCGCCGCGGCGCGAACTGCTGGAAAAGCGCTGCTCGCAGGAGCTGGAGCGGCTGATGGAGGCGCGCCGGAATTACCGCGCACAGGAGGGCGAGAGCCCGGTCTGCGCGGTGGATGGGCTGGAGCGCTACCGCGTGGGCGTCGCGGCCCCCATTCTGGCCGGAGGCGACCTGATGGGCTGCGTGCTGCTCCTGCTGGGGGCGGAGGACGCGCCGCTCGGTGAGGGAGAGCTGAAGCTCGTCCAGACCGTCGCGGGCTTTCTCGGCAGACAGATGGAGGGTTGAGCGCCCGCACGCCGCAAAGCAAAACCGCACAGAGTTACGAAACGGCTCCCGAATCCGGCAAAACGCCGGAGACGGGAGCTGTTTTGCGCCTCTTGCCAAGGGTGGCATTCCGTGGTATCGTGGTGTCATCAGGACGCGGCGCGCGTGAGGCGGCGCTGCGGAAAAAGGAGGCGAACGGGATGAAGCTGACCGTGGAGCGGGCGCTGAAGTTCGAGGGCATGAACAAATGCACGCTTGTGGCAGGAAAAAACGGCGTGCAGCGCGAAATCGCGTTTCTCGACAATATGGAGGTGCCGGACATTGCACCGTGGCTGAAGGAAAAGGAGCTGCTGGTTACCACGGGCTACTCCCTTTACAAGGATCAGGGGAAGCTGCTGGAGCTGATCGAGGCGCTGCATCAAAGCGGCGCGTCCGGTCTTGTCATCAAGACGCGCTTCCTCGGCGGCATTTCGGAGCAGGCGATCGCACTGGCGGACGCATACAGCCTGCCGCTGATCACGATCCCGGACGAAATGCCGTCCATGGAGCTGTGCATGCCGCTGTTCCGGGCGATTCTGGACGTGCAGAATGAGCGGCTCCGCTTTTCCTCCTCCATTCACAACAAGTTTACGGCATTGGAGCTCAGCGGCGGCGGTCTGGAGGAAGTGGCGGATATGCTGCACCGCCTGCTGTCCATGCCGGTCATCATTGCGGACAAAGGCTTCAAAATATCCGCGTCTGTGCCGGACGGAACCACGATGCGCACGCTTTATCAGCAGATCACGCCGGACTTGCGGCGCTGGGCAGAGGCAGAGGACTGCGGCGAGGACGCGGCGCGGTTTGCCTGCGGCGGGCAGCAGGTCGTTGTGCGAAAGGCACGCTTTAAGGAGCAGGTTTGCAGCTATATCCTCGTGGTCTGCCCGGAGGGCGAGTTTGACGACATGCACACGATCGCACTGGATCACGCCGCAACGACCGCTGCGCTGGAATTTTCCAAGCTGGACGCGCTCAGCCAGCGGCTGAGCCTGATGGACAACAACTTTTTCATTGACATCATCATGCGCAACGTGAAAAGCGAGGAGGAGGCGCGCCAGCGCGCGCAGTATCTGGGATGGCAGGCGCCGCCGTTTTCTCTGGTGGTGTATGACATCAGCCATTTTGAGGCCAGCGCGCGCAACCGCTCGGAGCTGGAGCTGCTGGCGCTGAAGCAGCAGGTGGCGGAGGAGATCCGGCAGTCCATGCTGCACCGGCGCATCCCCTGCACCATCGTCTCCAAAAGCGACAGCTTTTCCTGCCTGTGCGCGGCGCTGGACGCGCCGCAGCTGACGCAGGCGGCACAGGCGACGGTAAGACGTGTGCACGAGCGGCTGAAAATACAGCTGACGGCCGGCATTTCCGGTCAGGTGGGCAGCTATACGGACATCTGGGCGGCACACGCAGAGGCAAACGACGCGCTGACCATCGGGCGAAAGACCGGCGCCGGCGTCGTCTTTGCGGGAGATGTGAAGCTGGAGCGCGCCGTGCTTCACGCGGAAAACAAGGACGATTTCCGCGCGCTGGTGGAAAGCACGGTGGAACGGCTCTATCGACACGATGCAAAACACCGCACCGAGTTTGTGCCCACGCTGCAGGCGCTCGTCGCCAACATGGGCGTGCGCTCCAAGACTGCGCAGGCGCTGTTTCTGCACCGAAATACGCTCCTTCTGCGCATCCAGCGCATGGAGGAGATCACGGGCTGCGACCTTTCCCGCAGCGAAACACTCCTTGAGATGGGAATGGCGCTTCGGGTGCGGCCGATGCTGTGACTGTGCAGCGTGCACAGTATTTTTGAGCTGATTCCATTCATCCTGAACGTATGCAGTGCGGAATCGGCATGATATAATGATTCCATCATGCAGCAGATGTTCCCTGCGGACATTGCGCATCTGAGAAAGGAGTCTGTCATGCTGACCAAACAGGTATTGGAGATTTTTGATTTGCTGGACCGGGAGGACGCCTCCGGCGCGCTGCTCAAGACGTATCTGGAGTCGCTGGGCGCAGAGGACGTCACGGTGGAAAAGCTGGGGACCGGCGAGCAGACGACGGACAGCATCCGCGTCTGCATTCCCGGAACGCGCGGAAAACGAAGCGGCGGGCAGGCTCCCACGCTGGGGATCCTGGGCCGTCTCGGCGGACTGGGCGCAAGACCGGAGCAGATCGGCTTTGTCTCTGACGGAGACGGCGCACTGGCGGCGCTCAGCGTTGCTGCCAAGCTGCTGGACATGCGCCGCAAGGGAGACATGCTGGAGGGAGACGTCGTGGTCTGCACGCACATCGATCCCAAGGCGCCGACGCAGCCCCATGACCCCGTGCCCTTTATGGGAAGCTCGGTGGACATTGACACAGTGAACCGGGCGGAGGTCAGCGACGACATCGACGCGATCCTCTGCGTGGACACCACCAAGGGAAACCGCATCCTCAACCACAACGGCATTGCCATCTCTCCCACCGTCAAGGACGGCTACATCCTTCGCGTCAGCGACGCGCTGATGGACGTCATGCAGATCGTGACGGGAAAGGCGCCCTACGTCTTTGCCATCACCCAGCAGGACATCACGCCCTACGGGAACGATCTCTACCACCTCAACAGCATCATGCAGCCCTGCACCGTGACCAGTGCGCCGGTGGTCGGCGTGGCGATCACGGCGGAAACGATGGTGCCCGGCTGCGCCACAGGCGCGTCCCGCTGTGAGGATGTGGAGGCTGCGGCGCGCTTTATGCTCGAGGCGGCGAAGGTCTTCGGCAGGGGCAAGTGCCCGTTCTACGACGAGGCGGAGTTCGAGAAGATCGTGGCGCTCTACGGCGACATGCGCCACTTTCAGAAGCTCGGCAGGCACTGAGGCAGGCCTATGAAACGAATCGGAGCCATTACGATCGGGCAGTCGCCGCGCGTGGACGTTGTGCCCGAAATGCAGCAGATCCTCGGACCGGATGTGGAGATCGTTCAGGCGGGCGTTCTGGACGGCCTGAGCCCGGAGGAGATCGCAGCGCTGGCGCCCGCCGGAAACGGAGATTCTGAGATCCGCCGCCTTCGCGGCAGCCCTGTGCTGGTCTCGCGTCTGCGGGACGGAAGCTGGGTCAGCATGGAGGAGGAGAAGATCCTCCCGCTGGTTCAGAAAAGGATCGAGCAGCTGGAAAATGCGGACGTCCGCTTCATCCTGATGCTCTGCACCGGGAAGTTCCCGGAGAATTTTGTATGCCGCGTTCCGCTGATCTTCCCGCAAAAACTCCTGTACAGTCTGGTGCCGCAGCTTGCCGGCCGCATCGGCATTCTCACGCCGGAGGCCAGCCAGCTCGCAGACAGCCGCAGACAGTGGGGCGCCGTTGCCCGGCAGGTCACGGTCTGCTGCGCCAACCCCTATGCGGGCGCGGCAGGGCTTGCGGCCGCGGCGGAGCAGTTCGTGAAAGACGGCGCGGAGATCTGTGTGCTGGACTGCTTCGGCTACACCGCGCAGATGAAGACCCGCATGGAGGAGCTGACCGGCCTGCCGGCCATCCTGCCGCGTACACTGGCTGCCCGCATTGCCGGAGAATTGCTGGCGTAGAAAAAGAACAGGGCCGCGGCAGGGCGCGTATGGAAAAACCGCGCAGAGCCTCGCCGCGCACGGCGAAATAAAGTGTGAACCGGTTTTGACCTAGGGTGTATCTGAAAACTCCCAACGCACCCGGACAGCGGGCCTTTTCACGCCGTGCCGCGTCATTTTTCCTTGAAATACGTCAGTATTCCTGCGAAAAAATGTCTTGCACAGCGCGAAAATTCCTCGCTGCCGGTCACATTTTCAGTTTTCAGATACACCCTAAAAATCTGTCCCGGCCGAACGCGCGTTCGGCCGGGACATTGCGCATATTATGCGGTTTTCTGCTGCTGATACCACGCGATCAGCAGATCGGCGACCTCGCCGTAGCTCTGGACGCCGGAGGTCTCGGAAAATGCCTTGAGATAGACGTCGTTGACCTTCTGCGCCGCGTCCTGCACGGCGCCCTCGTACTGAGCGTAGTGCGCGTTCGCGGCCTGCGCGTCGGCGCGGATGCCGGGGGCGACGCTGTTCCAGATCTCGCTTGCCGCCGTGCGGTCGGCCTTCATGAGCGCGTTGCTGCAATAGATATACGCCGCCATCGCGCCGGAATACTGAAATTCGGCACTCGGATTTTCCATGCAGGCGAGGTACGCGCAGAAATTCGCGCCATCCTCGGCGGCGACGGTCTGGCGGTGGGCGATCTCGTGGCACATCGTAAACGGCAGCCACGCGGCGTAAGTGTCCGGATTGACACAGGACTCGCCCGTCACGCAGACGAAAATCCCGGTGATGCCGAAGCGGCTGAACAGCCGCCAGGAGGCGAGCTTCTTCACGCGCGCGGTCGAGCCGGTGAAAAGCGCGTACCTCTGCGCCAGCGGCGCATAGCCCGCGCCGGCCTGCGCGGCAAGCGTCTCAAAATCCGAAAACTGCCCGACGTCTGCCGCGTCGCGCGCGACGGCGGGGGCCAGGCGTGTGGCCTCGGCGGCGTAGTAGCGCGTGGCCTCGGCCAGCTCGGCGGCCGAATACTCCCGCACCGGAAGCGAAAGCGCCTGCGCCACGGTCGGGCCGAAGTGGTTGAGGCCCCAGACGCCGACAAAGGCAAAGGCAAACACGCTCAGCGCCAGAACAACGCCGGACAGCCACGCGCAAAAGCCGCGCCCGTGGCGGCGAAAGACGTTCACCAGCGTGTAAACGAGCCACAGCCCCGCCAGCAGCAGGAGCACCTCCCACACGCAGAACGGCACGGCCGCCGTCACCGACGCCAGCGCCGAGAGGATCCCGCGCGAAAAATCGGGGTAAAATGCAAACACAAGCTCCGGCGCGCTGTGCGCGACCGCCGCCATCACGCCGGTCAGAACCAGAAAAATGGCCGATAGGATCAGCCGTCCGAGGGTCTTCAAAATACAAGGCTCCTTTTGGGAGGCAGACGCCGTCCGCGGCGGGCCTCCGGAGAAAATTCTGTCTTGCAGTATACCACAATCGCGCGGAAAACAAAAGCGTTTTCGCAAAAAATCCGGTGACGCGGTTGACTTTGCACGCGTTTTTACTATAATAATGAATAATCAAGGATCAGGAGGAAATTCCAATGAAGCGTTCCGAAAAAACGATGGACAAGATCATTGCGCTGTGCAAAAACCGCGGCTTTGTCTTTGCCGGCTCTGAAATATACGGCGGTCTCGCCAACAGCTGGGACTACGGCCCGCTTGGCGTGGAGTTCAAGAACAACGTCAAAAAGGCGTGGCTCAAGAAATTCGTGCAGGAAAGCCCGTACAACGTCGGTCTGGACGCGGCGATCATCATGAATCCGCAGACGTGGATCACGACCGGCCACGTCTCCAGCTTCTCCGACCCGCTGCTCGACTGCAAGGCCTGCAAGGCCCGTCACCGCGCCGACAAGCTGATCGGCGACGAGCATTCCGAGGTCAACGTCGATGCGATGAGCTTCGACGAGATGGACAAGTTCATTGCCGAGCATGAGGACATCGTCTGCCCGGTCTGCGGCAAGCATGACTTCACGCCCATCCGCAAGTTTAACCTGATGTTCAAGACCGCCATCGGCGTCACCGAGGACTCGTCCTCGACCTGCTATCTGCGGCCCGAGACCGCGCAGGGCATTTTCGTGAACTTTGCGAACATCCAGCGCACCACCCGCCGCAAGCTCCCGTTCGGCGTCTGTCAGGTCGGCAAGGCGTTCCGCAACGAGATCACCCCCGGCAACTTCACCTTCCGCACCCGCGAATTTGAGCAGATGGAGTGCGAATTCTTCTGCCAGCCGGGCACCGATCTGGAGTGGTTCGCATATTGGAAGGACTACTGCAAGAACTGGCTGCTGAGCCTCGGCATCCGCGAGGAGAATCTGCGCCTGCGCGACCATGAGCCGGCAGAGCTGGCATTCTATTCCCGCGCCACGACCGACATCGAATACGCCTTCCCGTTCACCGAGTGGGGCGAGCTGTGGGGCATTGCCGACCGCACCGACTATGACCTGAAGCGCCATCAGGAGGCCTCCGGCAAGGATCTGACGTACTTCGATCAGGAGAAGAACGAGCACTACGTCCCCTACGTCATCGAGCCGTCGCTGGGCTGCGACCGCGTGGCGCTGGCGTTCCTGTGCGAGGCGTATGACGAGGAGGTCATCGACGCGGAAAAGAACGATGTGCGCGTGGTGCTGCATCTGCATCCGGCGCTGGCGCCGTTCAAGGCGGCGATCCTGCCGCTTTCCAAGAAGCTGTCCGAGCCTGCACGCAAGCTGCAAAGCGAGCTGAGCAAGTACTGGATGATCGACTTCGACGAGACCGGCTCCATCGGCAAGCGCTATCGCCGTGAGGACGAGATCGGCACGCCGTACTGCATCACGGTCGATTTTGACACCGTGGGCGACCCCGACAAGGGCATCGCGCCCGACAACGCCGTCACCATCCGCGACCGCGACACCATGCAGCAGGTCCGCGTTCCCATCAGCGAGCTGAAGAGCTGGCTGGAGGAGAAGCTGGCGTTCTAAAAATCAGGACAAAAACGGGAGAAGGCATCAGCCTTCTCCCGCTTTTTATGCCGATCTCCGGCGAATTCATGTCGTTTGGCCTGTTTGGCCTGCCTCAGCAGCCGACCATCAGCCCGAGGATCTCGGTGTCGGTCTGCTGCATGCCGTCGCGGGCGATCTTTGCGACGCCCTCGATGGTCTGCTCGATCGTATCAAGCACGATGCCCTGGCCGGGATGGAACGCGGCATGGCGCATCGTCATGCTGTGCGCGAGGATCGCGGCGTCCACGCTGGTGGCGATCTTCGCCGCGCAGGATGCCTTCGCACCGTCGCAGACGATGCCCGCCACGTTTGCAAGGGTGTTGCTGATCGTGGTGGAGATGTCCTCCACGCTGCCGCCGTAGAGATAGGTGATGGCAGCGCCCGCGCCGGCGGCTGCGCTGACTGCGCCGCAGTAGGCGGAAAGACGACCGATGCTGGCCTTCTGGTGGATGGCGATGAGATTGCTCACGCAGAGCGCGCGGCAGAGCGTTTCCTGGCTTGCGCCGAGCTCCTTGGCGTACTCGATCACGGGCAGGGACACGGTCATGCCCTGATTGCCGGAGCCGGAGTTGATGATGACCGGCATTTCACAGCCGCCCATGCGCGCGTCGGAACCGGCGGCGGCCGCCGCGCGTGCCCGCGTGCGGACGTCTGTGCCGCACGTCTCCAGAAGGGTGCGGCCGATGCACGCGCCGTAGGGATGGCTCAGGCCGTGCTGGGAAATGGCGCTGTTGCACTGGATCTGCGGCAGAAGGATCGGCTCGACGTCCTCCATCCGCACCTCGTTTGCGAATGCAACGATGCTGCGCACGTTCAGGCACGACGGGTCGGTCTGGTTGGCCTCGACGGTCTCCTCCGTGAAGGGAATCGAGAGCAGCACCCGGTCGTCCTGCTCCAGCCGGACGATGCCGGTGTGCGAATGGACGATCTCCACGAGCGAGCGATGCGAGCCCGAGAACATTTCCACGATGATGTGGAGCTTTGCCTTCGTTTGCAGAAGCTCTACCTCGCAGAGCTTCTGCGCAAGCAGACGCTTTGTTTCGGCAAGATCCTCTGCCGTCACGCCCTGCAAAACCTCCAGCTCCTTGTCGGCGTCGCCGCCGACCGCGCCAAGCAGCACGGCGGTCTCGATGCCGCGCAGACCGTCTGTTCCGGGTACGACGACACCCTTGACGTTCTTGATGATGTTGCCGCTGCACCGGGCGACGATGCGCTCCGGTGTGCCGCCGAGAAGCTGCGCGGCCTTTGCGCTGGCGTAGGCCAGTGCGATGGGCTCGGTGCAGCCGAGCGCCGGGACGAGCTCCTCCTTCAAAATCGCGATGTATGCTTCATAAAGCGCCTGATCCAATGCCATGGCGGTTCCCCTTTCTGATTTTGTCCGCAGTGCGGAGACGTTTTTTACTAGCCTCTATTGTACAGCACTTTCGACAAAAATCAACCCGGAATTCGCACGAAAATGTGGAAAGCGCATCGCACTTGCGCGTGGGGGGCTTGCGCTCCGGGGCGGGTATATGGTAAGATACAAAAAGAGCGGCAGGCTGCTGCCCCGCCGCGAGAAAAAAGAAAGCTGGTGGTGATCGCTTTGCAGACGCGTCTGCGGCGGACGGACACCGACATGACCAAGGGAAGCGTCCTCGGGCGCCTGGTCGCGTTCGCCGTTCCGCTTTTGATCGGCAACATTTTTCAGCAGCTGTACAACACCGTGGACAGCGTGGTAGTCGGAAATTTCGTCGGAAAAGAGGCGCTGGCGGCAGTCGGAAGCGTGGCTCCGGTGGTCAATATGCTCATCGGATTTTTTAACGGCTTCGCGACGGGCGCGGGCGTCATCATTTCGCGCCATTACGGCGCGCAGCAGAAGGAAAACGTCCATATCGCCGTGCAGACCACCATCGCCATGACGATCCTGATGAGCGTGGTGCTGAGCATCTGCGGCGTGCTGCTGACGCCGGCGCTGCTTCGGATGATGAAAACGCCGGAGGATGTGATCGCGCACTCCAGCGAGTATCTGCGCATCTATTTCGCCGGACTGAGCGGGCTGCTGCTGTACAACATGGGCGCGGGCATCCTGCGCGCGGTCGGCGACACCAGAAGGCCGCTGTATTTCCTGATCTTTTCGGCTGTGACGAACACCGTGCTCGACCTGCTGTTTGTGACGGTGTTCCACATGGGCGTTGCGGGCGTCGCGATCGCGACGATCCTTGCGCAGTTTGCCTCGGCGGTGCTGGTGATGGTGGTGCTGACGCGCTCCACGAGCGACTACCGCATCGTGTGGCGCGGAATGCGGCTGAACAGGAAAATGTTCGGCAGCATTTGCAGACTGGGCTTTCCGGCTGCGGTGCAGCTTGCGGTCACATCCTTCTCCAATATCTTTGTCCAGTCGTATATCAACCGCTTCGGCGCGGACTGCATGGCAGGCTGGACTTCGCACAATAAGATCGACTCCTTTGTGCTGCTGCCCATTATGACGATCTCGCTGGCGGTGACGACCTTTGTCGGGCAGAATCTCGGCGCAGGCGATCAGGCCCGCGCCAGACAGGGCACCCGGACGGCGCTTTTGCTGGCGGAGGGCGTCGCGGCGGTGCTGCTGGTGCCGCTGATGCTGCTTTCGCCGCAGCTCATCAGCCTGTTCAATCAGGAACCGGAGGTCCTGCGCTACGGAACGCTGTTCATCCGGATCGTTTCGCCGTTCTATCTGGTCATCTGCATCAATCAGGTCCTGTCCGGCTCTCTGCGCGGCGCGGGCGATTCGCGCAACAGCGTACTGATCATCCTTGCCTCGTTCGTGCTGTTCCGCCAGATCTATCTCGCGATCACCTATCGGGTCTGGGGGACGGTCGTGGCTGTGGCGCTGGGCTATCCGGCGGGCTGGGTGCTGTGCAGCGTGCTGCTGCTGTGCTATTACCGCAGCGGAAAGTGGAAAAAAGCGAGCATTTTCAAGGAAAAAACACAATGAGAACACGGCTGCCCGCACGCATGACGGTGCGGGCGCTGCCATGCGGCAAAACGGAGGAAAACACATGCTGACAGAGGAAATGCGGTCATACATTCAGGAACATCTCGAGGACGTCAAGCAGATCATCCGCGACCTGTGCGCCATTCCGGCGCCGTCGCACCATGAGGAAAAGCGCGCGGAATACTGCAAGGCGTGGTTTCTCGCAAACGGCTTTGCGGACGTGGAGATCGACGAGGCGCTGAACGTCGTCTGCCGCTATCAGGTGACGCAGGACAACGATCTGGCCGTCTTTATGGCGCACACCGACACGGTCTTCCCGGACACCGAGCCGATGCCCTTCCGCGAGGACGCACAGAAGATGTACGCCCCCGGCGTCTGCGACGACACGGCGAATCTCGCCGTGATGATGGTCAGCGCGCGCTACTTTGTGCAGCGCGGCAGAAAGGCGTCGTGCGGCGTTTTGTTCGTGGCGAATTCCTGCGAGGAGGGGCTTGGCAATCTCAAGGGCAGCCGCCGGATCGTGCAGGATTACGGCAGCCGCATCCGCGCGTTTTACACCTTCGATGGGACGGATCTGCGCCGCGTCGTGACGAGCGCCGTCGGCTCGCACCGCTACCGCGTGACCGTCCGTACCGAGGGCGGCCACAGCTACGGCGCGTTCGGAAACCGCAACGCGATCCACTATCTTGCGTCCATGATCGATACCATCTATGCCATGAAGGTGCCGCAGAAGCAGGGCGTCAAGACGACGTACAACGTCGGCATGATCGAGGGCGGCACGTCGGTCAATACCATCGCGCAGGAGGCGTCGATGCTCTGCGAGTGCCGCTCGAACGACCGCGAATGCCTCGAGACGATGCGCGTATTTTTTGAAAAGACGTTCGAGGCCTACCGCGCGATGGGCGTGGAGGTCGAGGCGGAGCTGGTCGGCGAGCGTCCGTGCGGCGGCGATGTGCCGCAGGAGCGCATGGAGGCGCTCGTTGCGCGCGCGGACAGCGCCATTTCGGAGCTGTTCGGCGTGGAGGCGATCCACGGCCCGAGCTCGACCGATGCCAACATTCCGCTCGCGGCGGGCATTCCCGCCGTCTGCGTCAGCGCGGCCGTGGGCCGCGGCTGCCACACGCGGCAGGAGGAGATCGACCTTGATCAGCTCCCGAACGGAGCGGCTCTTGCGATGCGCCTGATGCAGGATTACTTCGAGAATTGAGAAAACGGGGCCGGCGTGCGCGTATCTGCGTGTCCGGCCCTGCTTCGCTCCTTTTCGACCGGATACCTTAATATATTGATAGACCATGAGGAGGAAACGCCATGCAGACCCAGCTTTATCAAAAGCTCGTTGACAAGCACCGCAAAGAGATCATGGACGCGGAGGAATATATCTGGCGCCACCCGGAGACCGGCTTCCGCGAATGGAAAACGGACGCCTATATGCAGGCTGTGTTTGAAGGCGCGGGCTACACGCTCACCAAGGCGGGCAATATCCCCGGCTTTTACACGGACATCGAGACGGGCAGACCCGGCCCGAAGCTGCTCATTCTGGCGGAGCTGGACGCGCTGAGCGCGCCGAACCACTTCCAGGCGGTGGACGGCTGCGCCCACGCCTGCGGCCACCATGCCCAGTGCGCCGCCATGGTCGGCATCGCACTGGCACTGAAGGAGCCCGGCGCGCTCGACGGACTGAGCGGGTCGATCCGGCTGATGTGCGTCCCGGCGGAGGAGCTGATCGAGCTGGAATTCCGCGACGGCCTGCGCCGCGAGGGCGTGATCCACTATCTCGGCGGCAAGACGGAGTTCATGCACCGCGGCTACATGGACGGCGTGGATCTTTCGTATATGTTCCACACCGGGTCGCGCACCGACTGCGATTTTGACTGCCAGCGCGGTCAGAACGGCTGCATGGCAAAGACTGTGCGCTACGCGGGCGTTGCCACCCACGCGGGCGGAACCCCGGAAAAGGGCGTCAACGCGCTCTATGCCGCGACGCTTGGCCTTCAGGGGATCAACGCCATCCGCGAGACGCTGCGCGATGACGACCACATCCGCATCCACCCGATCATGACCGCAGGCGGCACTTGCGTCAACATCATCCCCAATGAGGCGGCGCTGGAGACCTACATCCGCGGTGCGTCGCTCGATGCGATCCTGGAGGCAAACCGAAAAACGGATCGTGCACTGGCGGCAGGAGCGCTGGCGCTCGGAGCAAAAGTCTCGGTCAGCGACCGGCCTGGCTACGCGCCGCTCATCAACAGCCCGGAGATTGCCGAGGCGGCCGGGGAGGCCATGCGGGCGCTGCTGGGTGAGGGGAGAGTCAAGCTCACGGACGAGTGGGCGTCGGACTGCACCGACATGGGCGACCTGAGCTGCGTCATGCCGACCTTGCAGCCGCACATCGAGGGAGCGGCCGGGCCTGCACACGGCGATGATTATCACATTGCCGACCGCGAGCTTGCCTGCGTCAGCTCCGCGAAGGGTCAGCTCATGCTCATGGCGCTGCTGCTGGAAAACGGCGCGGCACGCGCAAAGCAGGCGGTCGAGCGCTACCATGCGCCCTATGCGAGCAAGGAGGAATATTTCGCCGCGCTGGACAGCATCCTGTGCGACCGGGCGCTGATCGAGTACCACGGCGCATACACGGCGGAGGTACACTGCGAAAGCCGTTAAATGGAAAATTATCAGAGAATATTTGTCTGAAATACCGCCGCAGGCGGACGCTGTTGTGCGTTCGTCTGCGGCGTGTTTTTCGTAGAAAAACATATAAAACAAAAATGTAATCCGTAGATGGAATTTTAACAAGATGTGCTGTTGCTGGCGAACCTGTGTCCGCGAAAAAAGGACATGTAAATTGGAAACTGTTACATTTTGATACGAATTATATGTATAAGAACATTAAAACGTGAAAAACGAGCATTTCTGAACGCAAAATGGAAAAAATGGAATCATCGCAGGAAAATGCAAAATTCGCTACAAAATCAGCCGATCAAATTTGTGTATTTTTTTTGAACACGGCGATTGACTTCTAGCGTGCTAAATGATTAAATGACTATAATACAATGCGCGGAAAGTTGGGAAACGCGCTTGTACACGAGCCCCCTCCGGGAGCGCTGCTCTGCGGTGGGGTAAGTCTCCATGCTTGCCCGGCATGGAAAAAAAGTACATTGGAAGGAAGGAAAGAACATGAAGAAACATCTCCCTAGTCGTGTCCTTTCTCTGCTCCTCGTCCTGGCGCTCTTCGTGGGCCTTGTTGTCCCGATGAACGTCTCGGCGGATTCTGGAAAGCAGAATCTGGAGTTTGAGAAGACTGACGAAGCTGTTTTCTCGAAGCTTTCGGAATCTGTTCTGGACGAAGAAAGCGCGGAAAGTGACGACCAGTACGCACCGGATGACAACGTTCGTGTCTCCATCGTGCTGGAAGAGTCTTCCACGATCGAGCGTTTCGGCACAGCTGACATCGCGACCAATGCCTCGGCTGTTGCCTATCGCAGCGGCCTGAAGAGCGCACAGGTCAACATGGCCAGCAAGATCAGCGCCGCGACCGGCACAAAGCTGGATGTTGCGTGGAACCTGACGCTCGCTGCAAACCTCATTTCGGCAAACGTTCGCTATGATTCGATCAAGAAGATCGAAAAGGTCCCCGGCGTCAAGAGCGTCCTGATCGAGACCCGCTATGAACCCATGGTCGTCTCGACCGGTACGGCAGACCCGAATATGGCCACCTCTTCTGCACAGATCGGTTCCAACACTGCTTGGGCGGCAGGTTATACCGGTGCTGGCAGCAAGGTCGCCGTGATCGACACCGGCATCGACTATGAGCAGCAGTCCTTCTCCGCTGACGGCTACAACTACTCGATGAAGCTGAACGCGGAAAAGAAGGGCATGACGCTCGATGCCTACAAGGCCAGCGTCGGCGTCCTGACCAAGGCCGATCTGACCAACGAAGTCCTTGCGCAGCTGAACGCGAAAGTCACTGCGGACAAGGCGTATCTGAACGACAAGATCCCGTTCGCATACAACTACATCGATAAGAACTATACGGTTAACCATATGGGCGACGCGCAGGGCGAGCACGGCTCCCACGTGGAAGGCATCGCAGCTGCCAACGCCTATATCCCCAACGGTGACGGCACGTTCTCCAGCGCACTGGAAAAGGTTCTCGTGCAGGGCGTTGCACCCGATGCGCAGATCGTGACCATGAAGGTCTTCGGCGCGGGCGGCGGCGCGTATGACTCCGACTACATGGCGGCCATCGAAGACGCCATCGTTCTCGGCTGTGACTCCGTCAACCTGTCCCTCGGCTCCGGCTCCGCCGGCTTCAGCCGCGTGAAAAACGAGTTCACGGACATCATGGACAGCCTCACCGCCAATGGTGTGGTCGTCTGCATGTCCGCAGGCAACTCCTCCAACTGGGCTGCCAACAGTGTCAACAACGTTCCGTATCTGTATGACAACGAAATTTCGCTCCAGACCGACGGCTCTCCCGGATCGTTCACCAACTCTCTGGCTGTCGCCTCCGTCAACAACGACGGCGCGACCGGCAGCTTCTTCACGGTTGGCGAATACAACGTGTTCTACAACGAGACTGATTATAAGAACGCGGCGCTGACCACGCTGGCGGGTGAACGTGACTACGTCATCCTTCCCGCAGGCGTCCCAGGCGCTCCCGAGGACTATGACGGCATCGATGTGACCGGAAAGGTCGTCTTCGTGCAGCGCGGCGGACTCCCCTTCACCGAAAAGGGTGACAACGCCGTTGCAAAGGGCGCGATCGCGACCGTTGTTTACAACAACCAGCCGGGCGTCATCAACATGGACCTGTCCGCCTATAACTCGACCGCTCCGTGCGTCTCCATCTCGCAGACCGACGGCGAAGCGATCTGGGCAGCCTCCACGCAGGCCGCGGACGGCAAGTACGCGACCGGCAAGATGACCATCATGAGCGGTGTCGGCTCCGGACAGTTCCACTCCGAGTTCTACACCATGAGCGACTTCAGCTCCTGGGGCGTCCCGGGCAGTCTGGAGCTCAAGCCCGAGATCACCGCGCCCGGCGGCAACATCTACTCCGTCAACGGCGCACATAAGGGCGAAGGCGGCCACACCAGCCACGACGCCTACGAGACCATGTCCGGTACCTCGATGGCTTCCCCGCAGGTCGCCGGTATGGCGGCTGTGCTGGGCCAGTACGTTCGTGAGAACAAGCTGGAGGAGAAGACCGGCAAGACGGCCCGTCAGCTCATCAACAGCCTTCTGATGTCCACCGCAGAGCCCATCATCAACGGCGACAGCGGCACGCCCTATTCCATCCTGACGCAGGGCGCCGGCCTCGGCAACGTTGGCAACGCTGTCAGTGCGGATTCCTACATCATGATGAAGGACAACCTCAGCGGCACTGCTGCTGACGGCAAGGTCAAGGCAGAATTCGGCGACGACCCCGAAAAGAAGGGCGTCTACACCGCGGAATTCACCATCAACAACCTCTCCGGCAAGGCGCAGGAGTACACCTTCGCAACCGACGTGTTCACGCAGGACATGTTCGAGCAGGAAGGCACGGCCTATCTCGACACCTGGACGACGCCGCTGACGGCGGAAGTCTCCTACGAGGTTGGCGGCCAGACCTTTGTCCCGACCAGCAAGGTCTCGTGCGACGTGAACCGCGACGGCAAGACCGATGCGGACGATGCGCAGTGCATCCTTGAGCATGTCGCGGGCAACCACGGCAGCGACAACTGCGATCTGACGGTTGCCGATCTCGACAAGGACGGCAAGGTCACCTCCTATGACGCCTACCTGCTGCTCAAGGGTCTGACGGTCTCCGCAGTGGAGGTTCCCGTCAACTCCGCAGTCAATGTCAAGGTCACCATCAAGCTGACCGAGGCGACGAAGACCGCTCTCAACGAGAACTATCCCGTCGGCGCCTACATCGAGGGCTTCATCTACGTCAACACCGCCAACACGGAAGACGGCGAGATCCTGCCCGAACACTCCATCCCGATGCTCGGCTTCTACGGCAACTGGTCCGACGGCTACGCCCTCGATACCTCCACGTTCGTTGAGAAGCTGTACGGCGATGAGCGCATCCCGCACACCGGCGTGATGCAGACCAACTATCAGACGATCAAGTATGCCGGTGAAAAGACGGATCTGGCTTACGCGATCAACCCCTACGTCATCGAGGGTGAGAGCCCCGCGGACATCCCCTATGACCGCGCGGCCATCAACTCGAAGAGCGCCATCGGCAAGTTCACACTGACTGCCTCTCGTAACGCGGCAGCCGCTGTGTACTTCGTGCAGGACGGCAACGGCAAGGTCGTTTACACCGGCGGCGTGGCAGAACAGTTCTCTGCTGCTTACTACTACGCAAGCGCCCAAGCATGGCGCAACACCAGCGCCGGCTTGACGGTCAACCAGAAGCCCAATGCACTCGGCTTCAAGGAAGGCGACACCTTCACCGCAGGCATGGCGCTGATCCCCGAATACTACGAGGTTGACGGCGCGATGACCAAGGAGCAGGTCGCGGCTCTGATCGAGTCCGGCAAGCTCGGCGACGGCTGCATGCTCGCCTACACCTACACCGTTGACGACACGACTCCGGAAGTCAAGACCATCCAGAAGGATCTGCAGACTGGCGCTCTGACGGTCGTGGCGCAGGACAACCACTACATTGCCTACGTCGGCGTCTACAAGGGCAGCGGCGCGAAGCTGATTTCCGCCGGTATCCCTGCACAGGAAAAGGCCGGTGAGCTTTGCGGCGCGACCTTCCCGCTGGACGATTCCGCGGGTGAGTACGTGACGGTCGTTGTCGGCGACTATGCCGGAAACGAAGTGAAGTACAAGGTCAACTACGGCGGCACGCCGGAGGATTACACCGGAAGACTCTTTGGCTTCACCTCCGCCAGTGGCCGCGGCAACGGCACGCGCTGGGTCGAGATCGAGCCGGAAACCCTCAGCTCCACAGCCGGTATGACGGATTACGCAGAGGTCGATTATGACGTCTACGCAGCGGAGTATGCCGGAAAATACGTCTTCTTCGCAATGGAAGACGGCATCTATGTCGCACCGCTCGAGGAGATCGGCAATGCACAGAAGCTGACCAGCTTCACCGGCTTTGACGAGGACGAAATGGTCGCGGATATGGCCTTCAGCATGAAGGACAAGACCATGTACGTCCTGACCAACCACGTCTCCGACATCCTCAGAGGCAGGATTGCGGGTAATGTCAGAGAGGTCAACAAGCTCTATACGCTGGATCTCGTGACGGGCGAGCTGAAAAAGGTCGCTGACATCACGACCGACAAATTGAGCGCCACCTACACGCTGCGCACGATGGCGGTCGATGCTGACGGCAACTTCTACGCTGTCAACAATGCCACCAGCTATGAATCCAATCTCTACCAGTGGACGGCGAGCGACATCAAGAACGGCGTTCTGGAGCTGACGGGCGAAAAGCTCGAAAGCAAGGGCCTCTATGTCACGAGCTATGCGTCGATGACCTACGATCAGGTCCACAGCACGCTGTATCTTGGCAGCAGCTACGGTTTGAAGATCAGCTACGATAATGACAACAAGCTTTGGGTCGTCGATCCGGAAGCCAAAACGGCGGTGACTGTAAACAGCACTGACAGCAGATTCAAGGATCATGTTGTCGGCCTGTTCTCCGTCCCTGCAAACACCATCACGCTTCCCAAGGATGCGAAGGTCAGCAGCGTTGAGGTCGTTCCCGCTGAAATCACGCTGCTCAAGGGTTCGACCATCACTCTGCAGGCAAACGTCTATCCGTGGCTGGCGGCGGACAAGTCGGTCACCTGGACGACCTCCGATGCTTCCACGGTCTCCGTTGACAACGGCGAGATCAAGACGCTGAAGGTCGGCGAGGCGACCATCACGGCGACCTCCGTTGCCGATCCCACCAAGTCTGCGACCTGCAAAGTCACTGTCGAGGCGCTGCCCGAGATCAAGGCAAGCGGCCTGATCTACAACACCGACAGCAAGGCTTACTGGTCTGATTTCAGCACGAAGGACACCACCAAGTGGACGAAGGCAAGCGAGGATGCTGCCTCCAACTACATCGCAGGTGCGCTCCACGAGGGCGAGATCCTGCTCCACGACGGTGAAAACACGTTCGGTGTCGATCCTGACACGTTCGAGGTTACGCCCTACGGCGAGATCGCTTCCTCCTGGATCTGGTCCGACGCGGCGGCATGTCCCACCGTGGACGGCTGCTTCGGCAGAATGGTTGCGCTCTGCATGAACGGCACCTACATCGAGATGATCGATCTGGCCGAGGGCAAGCTCAGCGCATTCGACCTTTCCGCGAGAGGCTTCGCGGAGGATCCGCTTGCTGTCATCGCGCACATCGGAAGCGGCACCTATACCCACAGCTATTTTGACTGGGGCAGCTTCGACTTTGTCACGGTCGTGTGCCCGGCAAACTTCTACTACGCAATGACCGAGAGCGGTGCACTTTATAAGTTCACCATCTACAGCAACGACGGCGGCGAAAGCTCCAGCCTCAACATGGAGTTTGTTGGATTCTCCGGTCTGGAGCTCACCAATGTCTCCGCAGTCACCGGCGGTCCGTATGCTTCCATGATCTACGATCAGAAGACCGGCTACCTCCTGGTTTCCCATTACTCCGATGGCGAGTTTGCGAAGCTCTATGCCATCCATCCCGACGTCCTGATCCCGGCTGAGGTCGGCGACTTCGGCGAAAAGGTCTGGCCTGTTGTCTCCCTGTATCAGTACCAGAGAGCGACCGACCTGACCCTCAGACTCAGCACGAACGAAGAAACCATTTACGTTGGCGACAGCGTGACGGTCGATGCCAAGGTCATCCTCGGTTCCACCAAGGATGTGACCTGGACTTCCTCCAACGATGCCGTTGCGAAGGTCGAAAACGGCGTCATCACCGGCGTTGCCGAAGGCACCGCGACTATCACCGCAACGACGGTTGCCACCAACAAGGCCGGCCAGCACGTCTCTCAGGACGTTGCAGTGACCGTTAAGCCGCTCATGAGCATCAACACGAAGGTCAATGCACAGGTCGAGACCGCCGAAGGCACGTCCTGGGTCACCGTTGATCTGAGCAACATGTCCACCACGAAGCTCGGCACTGCCGAGACCACCATGTACGGCGGCGGCTATGCGCTCGGCTCCCTGTGGGGCACCGACGTTAAGAGCGAGGCCGGCAACATCTACAAGATCGATGCGGCAGCGTTCACAGAGACGAAGGGCAGCGAATGCTCCACGGACTTCGCGATCCGCGACCTCACGGTCAGCCCCGAGGTCTCCTTCAAGCTGACCGAGAACGGCAACATCCATGAGGCCACCACCTTCGGCAACCCGATCTACATCTCCAACACCGACGGCCTGTATGAGCTGCTCGACTTCGAGGGCGGCAGCATCTCCGGCTGGAGTGGAAGCAGCAGCTATGCCAACCTCGCAGCCATTGACTATATCGGCGATGTCACTGCGGCGAAAGTCAATGAGATGCTTCCTGCAAGCCAGCAGATCACCGAGTGCGATCCGGAGACCATCAGCCATGTCTACTATGTCCTGAGCACCGATGGCACGGTCTATCAGTTCATCACCGTTCCTATTTGGGACGTTGAGGCAGCGGAAGGCGAAGAGGTCGGCGCATACCTGATCCGCGGCGTGGTCGGCAACATCGGCATCACCTTCCAGGATCCCATGGCTCTGTCCGCAGTGTATGTGGAGCTGAGCGAGAACAACTACGGTCTGCTGATCGCAGACGCGACCTCCGGCTCGTTCTACTACGCAAACCTCGCTGGTAAGAACATCGTGGCAGGCAAGGTCGGCAGCCTGAAGGGTGCGACCAACATCTCCTCCCTCTACACCACGGAGACGGCCTCCGGCGATGCGGCTAAGAACCTGCTCCGCAACACGGAAACCATGTCCGCTGTCCGTGCGGCGAACAATGTCGAGGCCAAGAAGGGCTACGAGACGAATGAAGTGCTCGCCAGCGCAAACGTCTCCATGCGCAGCAATGTCAAGCCCGTTGAGAAGACCTCTCAGAAGTCTGAGGCCATCTCGATGGTCAAGGCCACTGCCAACAAGGCCAGCGGCACGCTGAACGCTGTGAAGGCGGACGGCATGACCGACAAGAACGCGGACGGCACGTACAACGTGATCGTAAAGATCACCGACACCGAGTCTGTGGGCAACGCCAAGTACGTCCTGCGCTACGACC
>ERZ1673695.316-NODE-316-length-80966-cov-29.589376_pt1 | contig 80966 bp, 68 predicted proteins | sample MGYA00580225_ERZ1673695 | MGnify/ENA primary metagenome ERZ1673695 (study PRJEB41218, sample SAMN15661739) | gut metagenome | host: Homo sapiens | place: Canada: London | collected 2015-08-20/2019-03-30 | study: EMG produced TPA metagenomics assembly of... | reverse complement strand
CGGCGGCTTAGAACCTTTTTTGCAAAAAAGGTTCTAAGAACTCCAAAAAACGCAAGGGGAATAGTATAGGCTTGTGAATATCACCCCAATTTTACAATGCCTCAAAAAATCAGAAAAGATAACTTGGATACATCCCCAAAAAGTATAATAAATCAAAAATCAGCGGCATGTACGCCGACCTTTTGATACCTTGATAGCAAAGGATGACAATCCAAGCAATAAAAGTCAAACGCTGTTTTTCGGGATTCCAAAGGGGACTTTTTACAAAAAGTCCCCTTTGGCGGGGCATGGGGCGGCGCCCCATGAAAATAGCCTGATAGCCGCCCGCAACCGAAGGCTGGCTTTTCGCGGGTTAACCCCACATGGCGCGGCTGTGTGCCGCGCCCTTTTAGAAAACAACTCAATTCGTTACGCAAGCTTTTCCTTGTCAAATCCGTTGAGCCAAGCTGTTGCCGTTTCCGCAACCTCTTTAAGCGCGCTGTCTCCAAACGGCGTTTCAAGGCCCGCCGCCTCGACGAGTCCGTCAAAGGTTTTGGTTCCGGCAAAGCTTACCAGCTTGAAATAGCGGTCCCATGCATTTGCCTGATCCTTTTGCATTAGCGCCCAGAATTCAAGCGCCACGGTCTGAGCTAAGCAGTAATCTATGTAATAGAATGGCCTTTCATAGATATGCGACTGTCTCTGCCAGCCCTTGCCCTCGCCGTAGAACGGGATTTCATCGTCAAGCGCCATCCAGGGCATATATACGCCAAGCAGTTCGCGCCAGGTTTCGTGGCGTTGTTCAGGCGTCATGTCGGGGTTTTCATATACAATGTGCTGGAAGTGGTCTACCATAGTGCCATAGGGTATAAACGTTATGGCGCTTGAAAGGTGATGATAATAGAATTTATCGGTATCAGGACCAAAGAATCCTTTAGCCCAGGGCCAGGCGAAAAACTCCATGCTCATCGAATGGACCTCGCAGCTTTCGAGCGTGGGGCTTTGGTTATCCATTGGGAATATATCGCGTGCGGTGAATGCGGCAAAAGCATGGCCCGCTTCATGCGTTATAACCTCTACGTCGTGGGCGGTGCCGTTGAAGTTTGCGAATATAAACGGAGATTTATACAGCGGGAAAGCCGTGCAGTAGCCGCCGCCCGATTTGCCCGTGCGGCTGAGAACGTCCAAGAGCTCGTTTTCATACATAAAGTCTATGAACTCGGCGGTTTCCTTTGAAAGCTCATGATAGAATTTCTTGCCATGCGCCAGTATATCGTCGGGGCTTCCCTGCGGCACCGGATTGCCTGAACGGAAGGTAAGCACCGCGTCGGCGAAGTTGAGCGGATACCTAAGACCCGTACGCTTAGCCTGTTCACGGTAAAGCTGGTCTGCAATGGGCACAATATATTTGCGAACGGCTTCACGGAAGCGGTCAACATCCTTGGCCGTATAGCTGTTTCTCATCATGCGGTAGTAGCCCAGCTCGACATAATTCTTATAACCCATCTTTTTAGCCATCTTGTCGCGCAGGTGGACCAGCTTGTCATAGATATCGTCCAGCTTCTGGGCATTCTCCACATAAAAGCCGCCTTCAGCCTTCCATGCGGCCATCCTCTTTTCATCGTTTACAACCTGCTTAAAGGGCGTAAGCTGCGAAAGCGTACGGTCTTCGCCTTCAAAGGGAATCTGGGCGGAGGCTATCAGCTTGTCATATTCCGTGGTAAGCTTATTCTCCTCCTGCATCTCGGGGATGATTTCGGGTGAAAACGCCTTAAGCTGTATCTCAATATTTTTAAACATCAGCTCGCCGTACTTCTCAGCAAACTGCGGCCTGAACTTGGACTCGTAAAGCGCCTTTGATAAATCCTGCGCTATATTGTTAACCACAGGTGAAGTCTCATCCAAGAACTCGATTTCCTTATCGTAGAACTCGTCGCGCGTGTCTATGGAGTGGCGTACGTAGGCAATGGAGAAGGCGGTATCCACTTGTGCGGATATCCTTCCGGATTCGGCAAACAGCTCGTCGGCCTCCTCAAAGGTAGCCGCATTATTAAGCTTTTCGATAATTTCCTTAAAATCTGCCGTAAGCTTCTCAACATCTGGCCTTGAATAAGGCATTTCGCTGAATTTCATGTGATCCTCCTTATTGGATGTTATTGAAATGATTATAACTTAAATTCAAATTTATAACAAGGTATTTAGGGGTATGTCCATGTATGCTCACAATAAGTTGACATTATATTCCGCTTTACATTTCATGATTTACAATGGTACAATTAATTAGAACAAACGTTCCAGGAGGGATCGCGTGAAACGATATAATAAAGCAACCCGTGTACTGGTGGATTTTGATACGCTTGGCCAAGCAAGCCCCGTATTTTTCATAGCCTCATGCGGGGAGCGCGCAAAGGTAAGCCGTGTAATTTCCGTAGCCGAGGAGCGCTGGGGATACAAATCATTTATGCGGTTTCGTATAGAATTTAATGGACGGAATGCCGAACTTTGTTGGGATAGAAGCAATGACAGGTGGTTTTTGACCAAGGAGGGCGCATGAGCATACTTCATGTGGATTTAAACTCGTTTTATGCGCACTGCGCGGTGCTCGGCAGCGAGGGGAAATATACGTTTGATACCCCCCTTATAGTTGGAGGGGACCGCCAGAAGCGCCACGGCATAGTGCTTGCGGCCACTTATCCTGTAAAGGCTATGGGAGTATATGCCGGCATGATGCTGAACACGGCTCTGGCGCTATGCCCCGGAGCGATTGTGGAAAAAGCGGACTTTAACGCATACATGCGCTACTCAAGCCTGTTTATGCGTATAATACAGGATTATTCACCGCTGATAACGCGCTATGGAATAGACGAGGCATATTTGGACTATAGGGGCTGCGAACACCTTTTGGGAGACGCCGAGCAAGTAGCTCATATAATAAGAAAAAGGGTTAGAGATGAGCTGGGCCTTACCGTGTCCGTAGGAGTAGGCGACAATCCGCTTATGGCAAAGATGGGTTCAGATTATAAAAAACCGGACGCTGTTACCATAGTTACGCCGGAATTCTGGACTGGCAGCATTATGCCCCTGTCCGTTGGGCGCCTGATATATGTGGGGCGTTGTGCGGAGCGCCGGTTAAGCTCCATAGGCATTCATACCATAGGGGAATTGGCAAGCGCGCCCGAGGGTATGCTGAGAAGCATGTTCGGCATAGTTGGCAGGCAGATGTGGTTAAACGCGAACGGTATTGACGACACCCGTGTTGGCGAGACGGCTGCTCAAAAGAGCATAAGCAGTTCTATCACGCTTCCAGGAGACGTCAATACCCTTGACGAGCTGTGCACAGCGCTTCTCGTTCAGATGGACAAGGTGGCGTACAGGCTTAGATCAATGCGGATGTGCGCGCAGAGCGTAGGCGTATACGTCCGCTATAGCGATTTTAAGGGTAAGGGCAAGCAAACGCGTCTGATTTATCCCACGGATGTTACCGAGGAGCTGTATGTAAATGCCAGACGGCTCATTGCGCCGTTGCTGTGTGACAGGCCAATAAGGCTTGTGGGCGTCAGAATATCCTCCCTAAGCGGCGGAGGAGGACAGATATCAATGTTTGAAGACCTCAGGCACGAACGGCTTAGGCGTATGGACACAGCTGTAGACGCGATACGCGACCGGTTTGGAAGAAATATGATACTGCGTGGAAGCGCTCTTATGCATAGTATGGGCTGCGATCCGGAAACCGAAGGTTTCACCCCATTTGATAGGAGGGGTTTTTGACGGGCTGTATTGAAAAGATAAGAATGAAGCGGAGAAATCCGGTGTATTTAAAAATGTCGGGTTTACCTATAAGGAATACCGCCTTCAGTCTATATATAGCTGCATTTCGCATTAATGTACCCTTGTCAACCGAGGGTAAGTGTATTTAAGTATAATAATTAAGAAGCTGCTATCCGGATAAGCGTAAATAATAATTCTAAACCTTGCGGCATAATCGCCTGGGACCGTTAATTCGGAGGGCGGCGGATCGCATGGATATTGTTGAGCCAGTCATATGAATCCCATATAAGCCATACGCAAAAGATTATGAAAGCGTCTCCGCTTGGCCATTGCGTGTAATACCCGCCGCCGTCCGTGAATAACCATATATCAGTTAAAGGATGGAGGGGTAACGTGGTACAGAAGAAACAAAAAGGCGTGGGCATTGCTCTTAACATGCTGCTTGTTCTCATTATAGCGGCATTATATTTGGTGACCTCGCAGCCGGATATGCTGCCGGTTCCCACATCTGGAAGCCCAGTATACAGGGGGGAAGCGTCGGAAAAACTATCCTTGCAGTGGATTGTGAACTACAATGCCAAGTCGATGCATGATATACTGGATAAATTGAAGGAGCACGACGTTAAGACTACGTTCATTGTAAGCGGTGAATGGGCCGCGGCCAATCCGGCGTCACTTATGAGGATGGCTACGGACGGCCACGAAATAGGGACCATGGGAAACAATCCTTATGAAGACGGCAATCTTTCGTGGGTCATGCAGGATATAACGGACGCTGCGGGCATAATAGAGTCTATAAGCGGCATAAAACCGAAAATATATTATTCGGGAAGCCGGCGAAACTCCGTATCATCCCGCGCGGCAAAAAAACTAGGGCTTACGCATGTCATGGGCACGGTGGACCTTCTTTGCGCCCAGGGTACTGCCAGCGACATAGTAAAGCGCGCCGAATCCCTTGCACAGGGCAATATAGTTTTGATGCAGCCTACGAAGCAGGCAGCCGAGGCTTTGGACGGACTGTTTGAATTGCTGGAAAGTAAGGGATTGCATGTCGTGACGACAGATGAGATAATAAATAATGGGTGATTATGCTATAGTCGGTTTTGACTGGAAGTTTAAAGAAAAATCACGAAATGGAGAACAGTAGATGAACATATTTGAGGACAAGCTGTCAAATGGGGTACGTGTCGTATCGGAAAGGCTCAAGGATTACCGTTCGGTATCCATCAGCTTATGGGTGAAGGCCGGCTCCGTGGACGAGGGCGAGGGCGAGGGCGGCATTTCGCACTTTATTGAACATATGATCTTTAAGGGCACAAAGAACCGGACAGCTTCGGAGATCGCCTCCCAGATGGATGCGCTGGGCGGAAATTTAAATGCCTTTACATCAAAGGAATGTACATGCTTCTATGCAAAGGTGCTGGACGAGCATCTTCCCCTGGCTGCGGACATGATCTCGGACATGGCGCTGAATTCCAAGCTTTCAGACGATGATATTGAGCGCGAAAAGGGTGTGGTCGTTGAAGAAATAAACATGGCTGCCGACAGTCCCGAGGACATAGCCCACGAATCTATAGTTTCTCTGATGTTTGAAGACGATCCCCTGCAAAAACCCATACTGGGTACCACGCAAAGCGTTATGAGCATGACAAGGGACGATATGATCAACTACATGGCTAAGCGTTACGTAGCCGGAAATATGGTCATAGCGTGCGCCGGCAATTTTGAGCGGGAAAGCCTTATTGAAGTCCTGGAGAAAAGCTTTAAGGACGTATCTATCGCCAACGCCGTACAGGATCGGAATTATGGCAATATGAGGCAGAACAGGGCCATTAGATCCATACACAAGGATATAGAACAGGTTCATATATGTTTGGGACTTCCGGGGTTTCCAATGGATACAAAAGGCCAGTATCCATTGGTAGCCCTCAGCAACATCCTTGGGGGAACCATGAGCTCAAGGCTGTTTCAGCGTATAAGGGAGGAAGAGGGCTTGGCATATTCGGTTTACTCATTTCCAACATCATACTGCACGGCGGGTTATTTCGGGCTTTACGCGGGAACCGGAGACAAGCAGGCGGAAATGGTAATCGACATAATGATGGAGGAACTATACAGGCTTAAAAAGGATGGCTTAACCGATGCCGAGCTGAGAAGAAGCAAGGAGCAGCTGAAGGGAAGCTATATACTCGGCCTTGAAAGCACGTCGTCTCACGCGTCAGCCATAGGGAAATCCGCCCTGCTCAGAGGCAAGGTAAGCTCAGAGCACGAGGTACTGGAGCGCGTACAGTCCATAACTATGGACGATATAAACGGGATAATACCCAAGGTGCTGGATTTTAGCCGCCTGTGCACTGTATTTGTGGGAAAGGACTGTGAGCGGCTGGTTGGCAAGATGGATGAATATAGATGAATATAAACAATAAGCTCTGGGACGCTGCGATTATAGCCGCAGGGTCCCAGAATTGCAGCCGAAAATTTTCGTACATGTACGTCCAAAGCACTGAAAGCGCTTTATCTAAGAAGCGTTTTTTTAATCTGCTATAATTGAAATTAACCGTGATGCAAGCTTTAATCATTAAAATGCTGACGCCAGACTAAATTATCATGCTGAATATCAGGAACGCATGGCCCTGCCGGGCGAGCAATTCCAAATGTTTTGTAAGTTTTCTGTGTACATAGCTCAATAGCACTTTAAAAAACACTTTAATTCATATAAAATATTGTAATTAAGGGCGTTAAACTGTCGTGAGGCAACGGGTTTTAGAAGCGGCTCTCAGGGAATGAAAGCCGCATCCCGCCCGTGGACGAATGGAGGTAGCATGACTAAAAGGACCAGATTAAAGCTAAAGCCAAAGTTTTACATATTCATCGCTATGGCGGCGGCGGCAGTTATTGGGCTGCTGGTATTATTCATACCGGGGAGGAGCTGGGGCGTAGTTTCATACGGTAGTTTTGGAACGAACAGGGATGTGAGCACCGCAATAATCAGGGACGAGGAATCCATTACGGTAGAGAAGTATGACAAGTTGATATATCTGGCAAAGGAGGGTGAGCATGTAGATATAGATGCTCCAATAGCCCAGGTATTAAAGTGGGGTTACAGCGATGATATGATGCAGTCGCTCCTTCAGATTGAAAGCGAAATATATAGGAAGCAGTCAGAGCTTATGTCCGGCGTGAGCGACGCGGACCTTGACAGCATTAACGCTAGCATTACTGTGGTATTAAGATCAATACGGGAATCCGTTATGCAGAATTCAGGAAAGGACCTTCTGGATCTGGAACTAGAGCTCAAGCGCCTCTTGAGCGAGCGTAGCCAAAGGTTGAAGGACAAGGTATACGCCTCAGAAGAGCTCTCCTCCCTCTATGCCGAGGAGGAAATACGGCAGACTCAGATATCACAATGGTCAAGCAGCATTGTAGCTACAAAAAGCGGCAAGGTAAGCTTTTATTTCGATGGGTTTGAGCAGGCGCTCAACGCCCAGAAGCTTGATATGATAACCTCTGACCTGGTATCGCGGGCCTTAAGCGGAACGGGAGCCGGTTCTTCCCCCGAAGACGGCTCGGCGCTTTTATACAGGCTGGTGCAGGACGGCGAATGGTACTGCGCGTTTTTAACCAATGCTTACGACCCTCTCAGGGTTGTCGAAGGGGAGGCGTATTCAGTTGTTTTCGACGGGTTTTCAGCGACCTACAGCGGTATCGCGCTCGCACCTGTAATTTCAGGGAGCAAAGTTGTAAATATACTCAAGTTTTCTATGGAATTGGGCCCGTTTATGGGTGTCAGGTCGATAAAGGCCAACGTATCGATTGAAGCGTCGGGAATTAAGGTTGATGAGGATGCGCTCCGCGTCCAGAAAAATTCAGAAGGCATATACGGATCGCCGTATATCGAAATAGACATGGGCGATTCCAAGGCCGTCGTGGAGGTTGACGTGCTTGGGATAGAGGGTGGAAAAGCTATTATAAGGCCGAAAGAGGGATCGCTTGCGGAAGGCCAGCGCTTTGTCAAGCCGGGCGTCAGCCTGTGGACCAAGTTGAAGGAGGCTATAACAGGATGATTGACGTAAGGAGAAATCTAAACGAAATAATGGGAAATATTGAAACGTCAGCGGCGGTTTTTGGAAGAAATGTGGAGGATATAGAACTAATTGCCGTAACAAAGTACGTAGACGTCTCACGGATACAGGCCGCGGTTGACGCGGGTATTTCAAACATAGGAGAAAATCGTGTTCAGGAATTTCTCAGCAAGCTGGACTTTTACGATTCGCTAAATTTACGAAAACATTTTATTGGACAACTCCAAACAAATAAGGTAAAATATGTGACAGGCAAGGTAGCGCTCATACAATCGGTGGATAGGCTTCCGCTGGCGTCCGCGATAAGCAGGCGCGCGGCGGAACTCAACATTGTGCAGGACGTTCTAATTGAGGTAAACATTGGAAACGAACCTCAAAAGGGGGGCATATCGGCCGACGAGCTTACCTGTTTGTTAGAAACGGTTTCAGCCATGCCAGGCATTGCGATAAAGGGGCTGATGTGCATACCCCCGGTAATGGGCGAACCGGAAGCGCGGAAATATTTTTCCGCTATGCATAGGCTGTTCATTAAGCTGAGTCAGGATAGGATAGAAGGCGTGGAGATGCGATACCTATCCATGGGCATGAGCGGGGATTACCGCGTAGCTATTGAGGAAGGGGCAAACATGGTGCGCATAGGCACGGCATTGTTTGGCGGCAGAATCTAGCGCGCACCGGCATCGCATACATATATACAGCGGTAATGCCGGTAAAACGACTATTTCTCCAAGCGCCGAAACAAAAGATTGGAGGAATCATCATGGCAGGTAAACTGAATAAGTTCCTAAAAAACATCGGCTTTGCCGAGGATGAGGAATTCGACGACGAGGATGAGTTCGAATTCGAAGATGATTATGAGGACCAGATCGAAGAGCAGGCACCCGTACATTCCTTCGGCAAGTCCAAGAAGGCGCCTTCCAGGGCTAATGTGGTCAGCCTACCCACAGCAGCCCAGCAGAAGGTCATAATCTACTGCCCAATCGGCTATGAGGATACGAAGAGTATTATCGATAACTTCAAGAGCCGCAAACCCGTCATAGTCAATATGGCGGAAATGGCTGAGAGCGATGTGCAAACCGCTCAGAGGATTATCGACTGCATAGCAGGAGCTATATATGCTCTTGGAGGAACCTTGAAGAAGGTCGAAACGGGAATATACCTCATGGCTCCTATAAACTGTGAGGTGGTGGGCAATGGACCGGCCCAGCCGGACGACATGCCGTAAGCGGACTGTCCGCCGTAGGTTTGGAACATTTCCGAATTTGCGGCGGATTTGTTTAACTTAGAGCGTGCTCAGGACTCAACGGATTAATTCGATTGGTTATCCATCGTATTGTGCGGTTTTGCCGTTGACATGATTTGGAAAGCGGACGTATGAAAAGAAAAAATATAATTGACAAAAAGTTTTCAAGTGCCTTCAGCGGATATGACAGGGAGGAAGTGGACGGCTTCCTGGATGAAATCATACTGGAGTTTGAAAAGCGCGAAAAGGCATACCAAAATCTTCTGAATGAGCTAAACAGGAGAGGCGGGCGGCAGGACCTTTCGGCAGCGGTCGTCCCTCGGGCGGACTATGACGAACTCCGACATGAATTGAATGAGCGAGAAGGCGAGTGCCACGGATTGAGAGTCGAGCTTAAGGCCCGTAAGGAGGAACTTGATAAGCTTAAAACATATCTAAAGGTATTGGCCAGAGAGCTGAAAAAGTACAGGTCGGAATGAGTGTGGGAAGCTTTTACTCGTATATGTTGATTTTCGGGCAAGTTGCAAGGAAGGTACTATGAAACCCTTTATAGAATTTGATTCTCAGACAGGGAGAATTTATAGCTGAGAATGAGGGCGCATAACCCATATCTCGCTTGTAGAGCCGCCTTTTCGATGCATATGAGAAGAGTACGGAACTGTTGAGCGGGGCCTGTGGCCAGCTAGGCGAATATCTTACAGGAAACATGTAACAAATGAACGGTACAATTTTAACTACTATAGGCGTTATCCTGCCAAATGAGCGAATAACGCAATGGGAGGTAGCAGAGTCAGTTACTCTTGTCAACTTTGAAAAAGCATTGCCACATAGAGCTTTCATAGCCCCTACAGCGTAACGGTCCGCTCCATGTATAAATAGAGGGCGAAAGTACTCGTTGCTTTCACCCTCCTGACTGCCGTACAAACAGGGGCGGGTGAGCTTATTAACGACAGCGTGGCCGTTTATTTTATCGTTGACAAGGACAGCTGTCTCTGCTGTTTCTTAGGCTGCTATATGCTCATTAGCTTGGTTAAGGCACACTTTCAAAATCATAATAAGAACAATAGTTATATTTTTCGTTTTTAACATTATCTGCCCATTCTTTAGCTTGTCTAAAATTGCCATATAGCTTAACCTGATATTCTATATTACTAAGTCTGATTTGCTTCACATCATAGTTTTCTGGACAAATTGTAATAAAACGATTTGTATTGGTAGTTATGTCCGCAGCGTCAGTATTTCCAAAAGCACTTTTTTCAGATGTTTGAAAATAAAATAGGTTTTTAGCAAAATACTCTATCCCCAATTTTGCACTGTCTTCAGTCCATTCATCATCATTGTATTTAGCTTCTTTGCTAAAAAACACTGCCTTTTGGTTTGCAAAATAATCTCGAAGTTCTAATAAGCTTAGTGGCTCACCTTGTTCATTTGTAAGATAGGCGCTGTATGTTGGGTCAAGCATAACCCACTTCTTTAGTTCGTTAATAAAAACTTGAGCAACAACATGGTTATCTCCGTCATATGGAGAGCAGGGCATAAGAAAAACCCGCCTTGCTTTCAACCCAATAGAGAGTAAACATTCTGATAAAACAGTCGCTAACGCAACACAATTTATACCATGTTCAGCGTCTTTGTCGTATGAATAGCTTAATAACTCTATTGAGTTGTAAGGTATGTTGACATTAAAGTCACCTTTATGATAATTGTGTTTTGATACCCATTTCAGTAAATTAACAGCCTTGGAAAAATCCGTCCCATTACCTGCTATATCTAATATAGGGTAGATATTCTTTATTTTTTCAGAATACGGATTATTGTTATCGAAAGTAAAATCAGGCTGCATGTCCCCTTTGTTTCGTAAAGGAAATGCTTTTAATAGCCCGGTATAGATATCATAACTCATTTATTACCGTCCTCTCCAAGCTAATATAAAAATAACGTAGTTATGTTTGATAATTGAATTATATCATAATTAGCTTCATTTTTCTATGTTAATCCAGAGTTTCACATGTATAACCATTTTAAACATAAAGAGGGTTTGGTACATTTCCCAACAAATCATTTTTACGGAAGTGCGTCTACACTTACTATGCAGTCCTTATTTCAAGTCATATTCAGAGGTTTTTATAAACGTCTATAAGAAGATATCAGGCGTTCTTTCTCTATTCATTTAATAAAAAATATTTTAATGTTAAAGTTATAACTCACTTTAAATAAAAAAGAACCTATATCCGATTCATATGAATACAGGCTCTTATCCAAATACGTTAATGGGTTTTAATCAAGAACCAGCGACGGAGCTGCATATACGCGCTGCCCAAGCTCGTTGTCAAGTGAATAAAGCCCCTTTGGGTCGCCGCCGAACAATTCAAACTTCGCTATTAGGTCGGATGCGTTCTTTTCCTCTTCGCCCTGCTCCTTTATAAACCAGTCGAGAAACTGCATGGTACGGAAGTCCTTTGCCTGATATGCGGCTTCGTATATATCGTTTATCAGGCTTGTTACGTATTTCTCATGCTCAAGTCCATATTTAAGGGGATCTGAGAAGCCGCCATAATTCTTGTCGGGCTTGTCCACAGGCATAAGGTTTACCGCGCAATCATTGTTTTGCAGATACCTTAAGAACAATAACGCGTGGTCCCGCTCTTCCTGTGCCTGAATCATGTACCAGTTTGCAAATCCGCTCAATCCCTTGCTCTCATAATAGTTGGAAAAATCAAGGTAAAGGTATGCGGAATAGAATTCCTTATTGATCTGTGTATTCAACATCTCGGCAACTTTGATATCCATAACTGCCACTCCTTTCAGTGCCTATATGATTATTATAGTGCCATAATCTGTAATTTCAATGTCTATTGCTCATTTAGTTAGTATTATGACTGGGATATATAATTTTATCCATAACTTGACGGGAAAGCCGCAGAGGCATAGACTCTGCGGTTCCCCCGCACGCCTTATGACACAAACCGTATTAGAAAGCCTTACCCAGGGTGAAGCCCTCCTTTTCAAAGACGGTCTTGACCTTTGTCGAAAGATTCTTTACAAACTCCTCGTTCGTATCGGTTTTATCAAGCATGGTTATAAGCTGTTCGGTTACTTCGTTGTTATTTCCGTTGGACAGCATCTTTCTTATCATATAGACCGCGTCCAGCTCCTCCTTATCAAGAAGAAGGTCATCCCTTCTGGTTCCCGATTTATATATGTCTATTGCGGGGAATATGCGCTTTTCAGACAGCTTGCGGTCCAGATGTATTTCCATATTGCCCGTGCCCTTGAATTCCTCGAACACCATATCGTCCATACGGCTTCCGGTTTCCGTAAGCGCGGTGGCAATAATGGTAAGGCTGCCACCGTTTTCAATATTTCTTGCGGCGCCGAAGAAGCGCTTGGGCTTATGCAGAGCTCCCGGGTCCATGCCGCCTGACAGCGTTCTTCCCGTTGGAGGGATGGTAAGGTTATATGCTCTTGTAAGCCTTGTTATGGAGTCCATAAGCACGACAACGTCCTTGCCGTGCTCAACAAGGCGCATTGAACGCTCCATAACCATCTCCGCCACCTTGGTATGGTGCTCGGGCAGCTCGTCAAACGTCGAGAACAAAACCTCGCCCTTTATCGAGCGCTTCATGTCCGTAACCTCCTCAGGGCGCTCGTCTATAAGCAGCACGATAAGGTGCACGTCCGGATGATTTGCCGTAATCCCGTTGGCAATATCCTTTAAAAGCGTTGTTTTGCCCGCCTTAGGCTGGCTTACGATCATTCCGCGCTGGCCTTTACCGATTGGCGCGATAAGGTCTATCAGGCGTATGGCAAGATTCTGACGGCTGTTCAGGTTTTTCGTTTCCAGCGTCAGCCTTTCGTTGGGGTATATTGGAATAAGCTCGTCGAACGGAACCCGGGATACCATATCATCGGGTTTATCCCCATTCACCTCGTCAATATAGAGCAGGCCGAGGTAACGGTCGCCGTCCTTTGTCGGACGGGACTTGCCCTTAACATAGTCGCCTGTACGAAGGCCAAACCGCTTTATCTGAGCTATGGAAACGTAGATATCATCGCTTCCGGGAAGGTAATTAGCGCATCTGAGGAAGCCGTAGCCGTCGGGAAGAACCTCGAGTACTCCCGCAACGTCGGAACAGTCGCCTGAATTTAAAAGCTCCGTAACGGCTGGGTTACGGCCGGCTATATAGTCGCGGGGAACATAGCCCTTTGATACGCTGTCGTCAGAAGTTTCTTCATACACGCTGTAGGAATCGTTTCTTCGGTAATCGTAATTGTTATTGGGCCTATAGTTATCGTTGCGGTAATAGCCGCCATCCTGCCTGTAATAGCCGTCCTGACGCTGATAATCATTGCGCTGCTGATATCCGCCTTCACGCTGATAATTGTTATCCTGACGGTAATAATTGTTTCGGTTTTGCTGATCATAGGGCTTGCGCTGATAGCCATCCTGCCTGTAATAATTGTCACGCCTGTTTTGATTTTGCTGATCATAGGGCTTGCGCGGCTGATAGGCGCGGTTATCCCGGTTATCCCTATAGGCTGGCTGCTGATATTGAGGGCGGGTGTGCTGCTGGGGATACGGCTGCCTTATAGGCGTGGTCTGGGCCGGCGGTTCGGGATAGTTAACGTCGTAATCCGCGGATTTGATTGATTCGGAGATTTCGCGAGGATCGTTAGGCTGCACATCGATGACAGCCTCGTCGTCCTCAGATGCAAATTTAGAATCAATCGCTCCTTCAGGGGCGGTAACGCCGCCTGCCATTATAATCTCAATAAGTTCAGCTTTGCGGTATTTAGTGACCGACTTGACGCCTTGCAGTTTCGCAATAGTACGAAGATCCTGCAGGCTCTTTTCGAGTAGCATTTCTCTGGTCAATTCTTTTTTCTCCTTATATATAATTTTTTATTTATTTAGTTAAGAGGAATTTCCTCAGATTAAAAAATGAATTATGATAGTATGTCTTCCTAATCTTCTATTATTATCGTAAACATGGATTAATCATATACCTAAAACGAAAAATCGGATTGTCTGCTTCAATATAAGCGCAACAAAACCCCTCTATAATTAACTTTAAACCACTATAAAAAGTATTACATTGTGCCAGACATCCCTATTCGTCCATTCCATACTTACGTAAGTATTCTAAATGATTAAATTTCCAATGTCAATAGGCCCAAGGGCTCGAATTTAACAAAAATATAAAATTTTATGAGTTTTTATTGACCGCTTTCAGTTATGGTATAATTAACCAGATAAAATTACCCTTGTCAACCGAGGACAACTGCAATGTAATATAATAAACAAAATTTTACAGGAGTTAAAATATGATAATTGATAACAGTATTGCAAATGACTATCTGAATGATAATGAAATCAGCGGGCACTGGCTTTTTAGTTCAATAGAAGAGGGCCGGCAACTATTTGTTAAACCCCGCGCTTCGCTAAAGCCAGCTGTCAGAGAGGTGATGACGGAAATCAATCATAGCCTGGAGGATTTTGTCCCGTTTAATCGCGCTCTTTACAGCGATTTATTCCCAAACTGGCAAAGCGTTATGAAGAGGATAAATGTTTTGCTTGCCGTAGGGTGCCCGCCTCCGTATGACGCCATGGTAAGGGAACATGATGGAGAAGAGTTCGTGATTTTTGACCTTGTAAGATTTAATACGTATAGAGAGGAGGGCAGTGATTTAGCCCGATTGGCACGCGGCCTTATCACTCATGAAAGCGCCCATGTATGCCTTCACAACAGGCACCGTCCAACAAAGGACGATTATATAAGCAAGCTGAAGTATATTACTTTTGACGAAGGATTTGCTCATTTTGTATCGTTTGCGGAAGACGTTATGTCATTTGATTTTACGGATGTAATATCAAAATATTATTTAAAATCATTATGCAGGCTTAAATGCGCCCTGGATGAGACCGATGCTCAAAAGAGGAATTCATTATTAGCCCAGGCCAGCAGCGGCGGCTATTGGGACAAATACGCGGCCATAAGCGGAATGCTGTTCCTGGCCCAAAACAAAGCACATATAACCGAAATATACAAAGGCGGCGCGGATGGGATGTTTGTTCGAATGGGCATTATATAACGCATCCGGATTCACGGCTGCCAAAAACAGAGGTTTTACAGGGGCTAAGGTTGATCATGGCGAAACGGTCCCCTTAGCCGCTCAGACTGAATTTTTATTAAAAATGTGCCTGCAAAATGTTGAAGCATACTATTTTTTGTTTTTACCGTAATAATCCGTCCACAACAACATATCTTTAACCATACGCGGGTTCAGGGCATGACGGAACACGCATACATTAAAAGGACAAGGAGCAAGCGTATGGTTGATAGAAGTATAATAGAAGGTTCCAATTTAAGGCTGAGGGCGCACTGTATCCATATTGACAATAGGGAATTAATGAGCGTTACAGGCGTAAAGGATGTCCTTAACTTCAATGAACAGGAGGTTTCGCTTGTAACGGAGGCGGGGGAACTGCATATTGAGGGCAATGACCTTCACATAACCAAGCTAAACCTTGACGATGGCCAAGTCGTGATTGAAGGCGAGCTCATAGCGTTGGAATACGCTGATCTGCGCGAAGCAAAGGGCGGTTTGTTCTCGCGTATGTTTAAGTAAATGGATTCTACGATCTCCCAGATACCCATATTCCTGGGAACTATATACGGCGGAATACTCATAGGCGTTCTATATGATGTGTTCCGCCTGTTGCGCATACCGTTTCGCAGTGTAATCATAATCGGAATATTGGACGCGTTATATTATGCGCTTGCGGGCGCCCTTTTCGCGGTTATGCTGCTAATAATAAACGAGGGCGAGTTTCGCCTGTACACAGTAATAGGCGCCCTTATTGGCGCCCTGTCGGAACAGTATTTTGTAAGCGCGCTGATACGTGACACATTGTGCAGACTAAAAAACAAGCTGTTTCCGCCTAAAAGGCATGGACAGCTTAATAAGACGAATTCCAACAGGTAAGTGTTCTCTTGCCTGATTTCAATATGCATACCTGCCAGCAAATTCAGCAATTCATTGCCAGATGGTTTAAATAGCTTGCCATGCCTACGATATTCGAGCTTATTTTCGGGGTTCATAATTATTTAACTATTAAAAAACCTTGCAAAACGGTATAAAATGGACTAGACTATTTATATATATCATTTTATATCAAGGAGATGGCATCTTGATGGCGCGGTCCCGTAAAAAGCGTCTAACCTTTATATTGCTGATAATGTTTGCCGCTGTCAGTCTTGTTTGCGTTGTCCTGATCATCATTTCGTCGCAGCTTGCCGCTATGGACAAGCTAAACGCTGAATACGAGGCGCTTCAGGAGGAATATAACTTTCAAAAACGGGAAGAGCAGCAGCTTGAATTCATGCTCGACTATGTGAAGAGCAACGACTATCTGATTCAATATGCTAGAGAACGCTTTGGCTTCGTACTGCCGGATGATATAATTTTCGATATAGAGGAATAGTAAAGTTGGTTATGAGGGCCGCTATTGTTGATATAGGCAGCAATTCGTTGCGCTATATGGAGGGAGTATGCGACGAAGGCGTCGTGCGCTCTTATATAAAGCTGCTCGTTACAACAAGGCTTGCCGAGGGACTTTCCCATACCGGAAGGATTAAGCGTGAAAATATGCTCAACAGCATAGAGGTTTTGTCAGAATTTAGAGACAGGGCTTCTAAAAATGGGCTGCCGGTTTACGCATACGCTACAAGCGCGGTGCGCGATGCTGAAAACGGCTGCGAGTTTATCGCTTTGGCGCGGAGTTCCGCGGGGATAGACATTGATCTGCTGTCAGGCAAGAGGGAAGCCGAGTACTCCTATATAGGAGCCACTGGCGGACGCGGGGGCCTTATAGATATTGGAGGGGGGTCGTTCCAGATTGCGGCGGGGCCGGACAGGGCGTCGTATCCTATGGGATGCGTACGCGCAAAGGACTTTGTCCATGCCGAAACGGCGGACGCCGGCTTTTTGACGCAGCGCAAGGTCCTGGAGCTAAAGCTCAAAGAACTAACAGCCATATATGCATCGAAAAAAGTGGATACATGGACCGGAGTCGGGGGCAGCATAACTACGATAGGCGCGCTGAGCGCCGGCCTGACGGAATACGACAGCAGCATAGTAAATAACGCTGTTCTTACAAAACAAAGCGTTGAGACGATGATATATGACCTTGAAGCGATGGGCGAACTCCGCGAGGCGCATCCGCTGTTGGCGCAAAGGCACGACGTTATCCTTTATGGAGCGGTAATTCTGGCATTTTTGATCGATCTATTGGATATAAACAGCATAGTCGTCAGCGATCGGGACGGCATGGAGGGCTATCTCATGGCCTTATCCACAAGGGCTATCTGACGCATGGCTTCACGCATTAACAGCTTCCATGTAGCCTGTGACGCTATAGCTCCACTTCCGCATCCGTGATCCAGATTAAAACGTTTCACGTTAAATTCGGTCTGTTCGGAGAATGTACCGGTGAGCCCGTCTCCCACATAGCCGCATAACCTGAGCGCATCCTGCAAAAGCAGCACGTGCACTCCACGCATCCCCTTATTGAGCGATGGATATCCAGATATTTGGGATGTGGATATATTGAGCGCGGCCTCAATCCATGAAGGCGCGATATAAGGTGGGGCTATACGGTCAAAGTCCTTCATTTTAAGGCATATGGAATGAAGTTCACTGAGGTCGCTTTTGTCCATGCCCCCGCCCATTATGATTGAAAGCCCCGCGTAATGAGGCGAATGCGGCGCGCGCAGGCCGCTCTCAAGCCTTCTGAACGCGAGATGCGCGGGTATGGGAGCTCCCCAGATATGGCAGCAGGCGTCATAAGCCTCAAGAAGCCTTCTGTCAGTCCATGCAAGATTCGTGCGGGCGCTTCGGACAAACGACCGGAGACGCACGTTTGCATATCTGAGAAAGGGGAGGGGGGAGTCGTCCTCATTCAGACAAATGAAGCCGTTTTGCCTGTGGTCATAGATAAGCAAAGAAGTCATGCTATATATTATGGCAAGCCAACCCCTGGCGTGAGGGGAACGGTCAAATATAAATTATGGCCCCGGGCAAACAGTATGTTATGACAAGGCGCTTAAGCTTGATATGGCATCAGCGGCCCAGAATAACAGCCAATTTACCTAAGTATAAATATCGGGTAAAGGCCGTTGGTTTTATAAGGTATTATACAGCACCTTCATCGCCGCTGGATATTTGATGCTCGGTTATCTTTTGAAGCTTTCTGCGCATCTGGCGGGTACGTACCCCCACAAGCGTATCGAGATCCCTATTTACCTGTTCAATGCGCTCCTGAGCGGTATTGAGACCGTCCGCAAAGCGTTCAAACTCCGACTTAACCTCGCTGAGCACTTCCCATACCTCGCCTCCGCGCTTATGGATAATATAGCTTCTGAATCCCATCTGCATGCTGTTTAACAGTGCGGCCATAGTGCTGGGGCCCGCTATGCATACGTTGAACTCACGCCTGAGCGTCTCAATAAGGCCAAGCTTTGCGGATTCGGCGTACAATCCTTCGGTTGGCAGGAACATAACGGCGAAACTGGTGGTCTTAGGGGGGTCGATATATTTTGTGCATATATCCTTGGCCGACACTTTCAGCGCCTGGCAAAGGGCGGCGCCCGAGGTTTTGACAAGCGCTGGATCGGCGCTTTCGTACGCGTCCATCAGTTTTTGATACGCCTCAACGGGGAATTTTGAATCCACAGGCAGGTATACGGTATCGCCGTTGTCGCCAGGAAGCTTTATGGCAAATTCAACCTTTGTATTCCGCTTTATAGCCACCTCGCGGTCAAATTGCTCGGGCGCCAGGATTTCCTCCAATATGGCCCCGAGTTGAATTTCTCCCAGGATACCCCTGGTCTTGACGTTGGACAGCACCCGTTTAAGGTCGCCTACGCCAACGGCCAGCGTCTGCATCTCTCCAAGGCCTTTATATACCTGCTCAAGCCGTTCGTTAACCAGCCTGAACGAGTTGGTCATCCGTTCGTCAAGGGTGCGCTGCAGCTTTTCATCGACCATCCCCCTCATCTCATCAAGCCTGCGGTTGTTGTCCTCCTGCATGCCGACAAGATGCCTGGAAACAGTAGCGCGAATGTTGTCAAGCCGCTGCTCGTTTTCCATTGAAAAGGTCTTAAGCCGCTCTTCAAGCTGCCTGAGAGAGGATTGGGTGTTGCGATAGGTGGCTTCCTGTATTGAGGATAGCGCGCGCTCCATGTCGCCCAGTTTTTGGGCGGCAGCGTCGGCCGAGGCCCTCTGGTTTGATGAGAGAAGTTCGGAAAGAAGCCTAATTGAATCATTAAGCTCGCGGCGCATCCCCTCCTGACGCAAAGTCAAATCGCGAATGACCTGTTCAAACTGGGCAGTGGAAGCCGACTTATCAGTTTTACCCTGGTTTAGCTTGCGAAGAACCAAAACGGAAATAATCAGCGCCGCGGCGGAAATGGCCGCTGTCATGTACAATACTATTGAATCCAAGCTTTTCCTCCATGATGAATGATTTGCTATAATTCTACCACGGGTCTTACTTTAACGCAATTTGACGTGTTTTGGCTTATTTTAACGCCAAAGGGCCTGAATCAAAATGGAAGCGGGATTTAAGTTCGAAAAACATTCAGAAAATATTCCGCCGAACTTACAGCAAAGCGGGACATTTATAGGCATGAAATCATCCGTGCGCATATGACTAAAAGACCATCCAAACCCGATGTTTTAGAAGGCCTTTATCATCAAAAACATTTTATATTGCAGGTGGGGAAATCACTTCGCCGCCAATTTAATGGCAAGCTGGGCTTTTTTTCGGTCGGCAGCGTTTCTGTGCAGCACGCCTTTATTGACGGCCTTATCCACGGTGCTCACGGCGCTAAGATAACAAGCGTTAACGGCTTTTTCATCGCCTTGTGTCAAAGCGCTGTCAAACTTCTTGATAGCGGACTTGACGCCGGACATGATCATGCGATTGCGAAGATTTTTTTTCTGCGTAACGCCAATGCGCTTAATAGCGGACTTATGGTTTGCCAAGTAATTCACCTCCCGAATAAATTTACAACGCAGTCCAAAACCTTGGACGCGAGACTCGAACAAACGGCATTATAACACGGGCAGAGCCGAGATGCAAGCGAAAACGCCGTTTTTTTTGTCTTATATTATCGCAGCTGGCGGCACATACCCGCATAAACTGTGGGATTGGCATCAAAACACCCCGTTATGGCAACACTAAATACCGAATTTCAGCAGGAAACAGGAGGTTACCTATGGCACGAAATATATATACAGATCTGGCAATGGAGGCAAGAGAGCTGAATCCAAGCATACCTGGCATTGAAGAAACAAACGAATCCAAGGGTGAGATAGGCGTTTCAAGGATTCGGGTCATCAATGACCTGGCGGCACAGAAGCTTTCAAAGAAGAAGGGAATCTACGTAACGCTGGACGCTCCCGAGCTTGTAAACAGGCCCCTTGACCTGTTTGAAGCGCTGAGTAAGGCCGTGGCCGAGGAGATAAAGCAGCTTACAGGCGGCCTTAAGGATGAAGCGACGGTGCTGGTTGTGGGGTTGGGAAACCGCTTCATCACCCCAGACTCCCTTGGCCCGCGGGTAGCGGAACAGGTATATGTAACACGCCACATTACCGAATATCTTCCAGACGCCTTTGACCACCCCATTAGGTCGGTATGCGCGATAGCGCCCGGCGTGCTGGGCGTGACGGGAGTGGAAACCCTGGAGATAATCCGAGGCGTAGTTGAGCACATAAAGCCTGACCTTGTCATTGCCATTGACTCGCTTGCGGCTAGGAGCTCAGAGCGAATCAGCACGGCGGTGCAGATTACAGATACCGGAATAAGCCCGGGGTCGGGGGTTGGAAACACCCGCCTTGACATAAGCCCAGAGGCGCTCAACGTACCTGTGCTGGCCATTGGCGTTCCGCTTGTAGTCTATGCCAGTACGGTGGTACAGGACGCTATTGAGCTGATGGCCGACGAAACGGGCCTGCATAACGATGAGGAACGCCTTAAGAGCCTTGCCGAGAAGGTGATAAATGAAAAGCTGGGACCTATGATCATGACCCCTAAGGACATTGACAGCATCGTAGGGGATATGTCGCGAATAATTGCTGATGGAATAAACCTGGCCATACACGACGCTAACTATGACGAAATACGTTCTCTAATAGCTTAATGAGGGACTGCAACCATCGGTTATGGCTTCAGAGCCGTTTGCTTTCACGTTTATACCTTATAGGAAACTTACAGACGCGCTTGCTATTCGGGCGGCCAATGCGGCCGCCCGTCCTGTTTTATTAGCGTCCTTTGGGTGAAGCCTTATTTTATTTGCGTACAGGCCGGATTTGAGATATAGTGTAGGATATGGATACTAAGCTCAAAAAGCATGTGCATCTTTCTCCGAGGCTTGAAGCGATAGCGGAAATGCTTTCGGGCGTTAATAATGCGGCCGATGTCGGATGCGATCACGGGAGGCTGTCGGTTGCGCTTGTTCAAAGAGGGATCGTGCATCGCGTAAGGGCGAGCGATATAAGCGAGGTATCGCTGAATAAGGCGAGGCGGCTGGCCAGAATATGCGGCGTATCCAGCGATATCCGGTTTGAGTCGGCGGATGGCCTGGAGTGTCTCACCCCTGGCGAGGCGGATGGAATAATTATGGCGGGCATGGGAGGCGAGCTGATCGCTAAGATGCTTGAAAAGGGCGGCGAAACGGCGCGCTGCGCGAAACGCCTTGTACTGCAGCCAATGCGAGGCGCAGAGGAGCTGAGGTATTATCTGAATCAGAATAATTATGATATACTCGACGAGAGGCTTGTGTTGGATTCAGGACGGATCTATCAGGTCATATGCGCGCATGACGGAACGCCCGAGCAATGTCCGCAAGGATTTCCGAAGGACGCGCTGTATATAGGCTGGCGCATGGCCGTAAACCGCGATCCATTGCTCCCAACGCTTATCAACTCGTATAGGCGCAGAATTGAAAAAAGGCTTGCCCACGCCTTGGCGGCGGGCTCCAGACCGCCCGCGCTTATAATCAAACTGAAGCAGCTGGATGAAATAGAGGCATTTATGGAGGGTTATAATGATGAAGATTGAAAACTTTTTGTCAGTATGCGAAGCCATGGCTCCAAGGGCGATGGCCCTGGATTTTGATAATCCGGGCCTTTTAGTAGGCCCCGATCATGATGAAATACATAAGGTGCTGGTTGCCCTTGACTGCACGGAAGCCGTGGCAAGGGAGGCGGTGAATTGGGGCGCTGATCTTGTTTTAACGCACCATCCAATGTTCTTTAGTGGCATAAAGCGCTTTACGCCATGCGATCCCGGCACATCAGCGGCTTATATATTGGCTAGAAACGGTATAGGGTTGTTTGCGGCCCATACAAACCTCGACGCGGCGCAGGGCGGCGTAAACGACGCGCTGTGCGGGGCGCTGGGCGTTATAAACACGCGCGTAATAGGAAATGAAGGGATTGCAAGAATCGGGGCGCTTTCGGAAAGTACGACGCTGCGCGGCTTTGCAGCCCATGTTCAGGAAAGGCTTGGCGGCAGGGTTCGTATAGCGGGCGCTCCGGATGCGGCGGTGGCCCGCGTTGCCGTTATGGGCGGCTCGGGAGGAAACGACGTAAAGATGGTGCGCAATGAGGGCGCGGACGTCTATGTTACGGGCGAGATAAAGCACTCTCAGGCGATAGAGGCGATTCACCTCGGGCTAGCCGTGATTGAAGCAGGACACTATGAAACGGAAAGGGTTGTCCTGCCATCCGTTATTTACCGTTTACAGGCATTGACCGATGGTGTACAATATAAATTGGCGTGTTATGACGCATCCCCATTTTGGTCGCTTTAGGGACGATTTAAGATAAAGTCCCGTATAAGCAGGAGGTAATGATTATGAACAGCTTTGACGCTTTGTTGAGCTATCATGAGGCGGAAATGAAACTTACCGCTTTGGAAAAGGAAATAGTGACGTCCCCGGCTAGGGTGCGTCTCAACAAACTGCGCGGGATACTTACAGAGCAGCAGAAGCTGCTTTCTAACATTCAAAAGCAGGTTGACGCCAAAAACAAAAGCTTCGAGGAGCTCGCCGCTATGGCCGACGAGTTTGAACATGCGTTTGAACTTGAAAAATCGGATCTTGACTTGATGATGGAAGACGAGGAATGCACCGCTGCCGAAATGAGCGAGGCAAGGCGCTCACTGGAAGCGCTGCTGTCAAAAATAACAGCGGTAAGAAAAGAACTGTACGACACCATCGCATGGCTGGATAGGGCGGCAGCCGAAGCCAAAGCCATATATTCAAAGGGGGCCAAGGCCAACAAGGAGTATAACCTCATATATAAGCAGTGCGAAGATGAGTTTGAAAAGGCTAAGCCGGACATTGAAGCGGCAAAGGCCGAGGCGGATACCCGTGAAAAAGGCGTCGCGCCTGAACTTGTAAAAAGGTACAAGACGATAAGAAAAAAACACGCCGTCCCACTGGCCAAGCTGGAGGGAGAACGGTGCGGCGGATGCAACATGTCGCTTCCAACTACGGTTGTGCGTTCGGTCGTGAGCGGGACTGAGATAGTGGAATGTGAAAACTGCGGAAGAATACTATATTCCAACGCATAACGCCGGTGAATATATTGCCGGATGAATTATAGATCGCGACGCGAATACGAGTAAGCTATGTGACCGCATACGGCAGGGCCCGTATGAGGAAAGTCCGAGCTCCATAGGGCAGGGTGCCGGATAACACCCGGTGGAGGCGACTCCAAGGAAAGTGCAACAGAAATAAACCGCCCCAAACGATAAAGAGCGAAAATGTCCGTTTTTAGCGTTCGGGGCAAGGATGGAAAGGCGAGGTAAGAGCTCACCGGCGGCATGGCGACTTGTCCGCCCTGTAAACCCCACCCGGAGCAAGATTGAATTGGGAGCATTTAATGGCGGCCCGCCACGCTCCTTGTAATCGCTAGAGCCTGTTGGCAACTTCAGGTCAAGATAGATGGTCACACTTAGACAGAACTCGGCTTACGGCTTGCTCGTATATATGCGTTGACTATGGCGTTCATATTTTATGGACGTCATTTTTTTATGGATAAAGCAAAGCCTCATAGCCCGAATCCATTGGCTTGATACTGTGCACATTATTATACTTTAATGATCCGCGCAATTTTTCCATAAGTTTTTGTTGCCTTAAAATGACTAAAACAAGTCAGCATTAACCGCACTTTAGCGCATTTATGTTACTGCAGTGTGCCCAAATTATTAATGAAAACTAAAAATTAATGCGCTTTCGCCTTCGAAAGCGGGATGTGCTGATTTTAGAGGCCAGGCCTTTGGTAACGGTACACAGCGGATGGCATTTTACCGATACTTCAGTTAAACTCGCAATCGTTAGGATGCGCGAAAGTTTCTTTATTACCACCTCGAAATTCGACATTATTATTTTCAACGCCATATTTTTATTGCGTCAATTACTGTTTAAAAGGATAATAATGTGCAGTCACATGTACTTTATATTGACAGAATACATCTGAAATTTGTTCATTATATTTATGATAAACTAGTCTCCATCTCATAGCGACGCACAATCGATATTAGACGCAGGGCTTGATGGTTGAGAGCAAAATGTGTCCAGAGTGCAAACCATACGCCATGGCGATTGTATTATAATAGGCAACGTGATAAAATACTATGAATTACCTTTTGGAAGGATATGCTGTTATGGGATTCATTGATGTATTGCTCGGAAACACGAGTTCAAGCAGAATAAAAAAATTAAGGCCGATGCTGAATGCTGTAAATGGATATGAGGCTTCTATGCAGGCGCTTTCAGACGAACAGCTCAGAGCAAAAACAACTGAGTTTAAAGAACGGCTTAAAAAGGGCGATACGCTGGATTCCCTCCTGCCGGAGGCCTATGCGGCTGTAAGGGAAGCCGCCATCAGAACAATAGGGCAGCGGCATTACGACGTTCAGATTCTTGGAGGAATTGTCCTGCATCAGGGCCGCATAGCCGAGATGAAGACAGGAGAGGGAAAAACGCTAGTGGCGACCCTGCCGTCGTATTTAAACGCGCTTGATGGAAAGGGTGTTCATGTTGTAACGGTAAACGACTATCTGGCAAAGCGCGATGCGCAATGGATGGGCAAGATACACCGCTTTCTTGGCCTTACCGTGGGCTGTATTACTACCGATCTTGAGCCGTCGGAGCGCAAGGACATATACGCGTGCGATATCGTATATGGAACGAATAATGAATTCGGTTTCGACTACCTGCGCGACAATATGGTGGTTTATCGGGAGAGCATGGTTCAGCGCGAACTCAATTATGCTATAGTTGACGAGGTTGACTCGATCCTGATCGACGAGGCGAGAACCCCGCTTATAATTTCCGGTCACGGCGAGGAATCGACGGATATGTACGTCAAAGTCGACCGCTTTGTCAGCAAACTGGAACGCGGGGCCAATATAGAGAAGCTTACAAGATCGGAAATTCTGCTTGAAGGCGCTGAGCAGAAGGAGAGCGGCGACTATATGGTGGATATAAAGGCCAGGACGGCAGCGCTTACCCGTCAAGGCATGGATAAGGCCGAACAGTATTTTGGCCTGGATAACATAGCTGATCCGGTAAACTCGGAGCTTAACCATCATATCATGCAGGCCCTTAAGGCGCACGCGCTGTTCAGCCGCGATAAGGATTACGTCGTTCAGGAAGGCCAAGTAATCATTGTCGACGAGTTTACAGGCCGACTTATGATCGGAAGAAGGTATTCCGACGGCCTTCACCAGGCGCTGGAGGCCAAAGAGAGGGTAAAGGTGGAACGCGAGAACAAGACGCTTGCCACCATAACGTTCCAAAATTATTTCCGCATGTATAAAAAGCTGGCCGGCATGACGGGTACAGCGAAGACCGAGGAGGCCGAGTTTCAGGGGATTTACGACCTGGACGTAGTTGAGATACCAACCAACCGCCCCCTTATCAGAAACGATATGAACGATGTTATCTACAGCACCCAGAAGGGAAAATTCAAGGCTGTTGTAGATTCCATTGAAAAGGTGCATAAAACCGGGCAGCCTGTTCTCGTCGGCACAATCTCGGTAGAAAAGAGCGAGATGCTCAGCGAATTGCTTAAACGGCGCGGAATCGACCATGAGGTGCTAAACGCGAAGCATCATAAGCGCGAGGCGGAGATTGTGGCGCAAGCCGGAAAGTTTGGCAAGGTAACGATTGCAACCAACATGGCGGGACGCGGAACCGATATACTGCTGGGAGGTAACCCAGAATTCCTGGTTAAGCAGGAGCTTGCGCGGCAGGGAATGGACGAGTTCATGATTGAAGAGGCGAACAGCCATTCGGACACTTCCGACCAAGCGGTCATTGCGGCGCGCGAGACCTATAACGAACTGTACAGAAAGTATAAAAAACAGGCCGACGACGAGCATGAAAGGGTGGTAGCGGTCGGCGGCCTGCATATAATCGGCACCGAGAGGCACGAGTCAAGACGCATTGACAATCAGCTTAGGGGAAGGGCGGGGCGCCAGGGAGATCCAGGCTCCACGTGCTTCTTCGTTTCGCTTGAGGACGAACTGATGCAGCGCTTTGGCGCGGACAGGGTTAAGGGCATAATGATGCGGCTAGCCCCTGAGGACGACGTCCCCATGGATATATCAATACTCAGCAAGCAGATTGAAACCGCGCAAAAGCGGGTAGAGGCCCATAACTATGATATAAGAAAGAATGTCCTGCAGTATGACGATGTAATGAATAAGCAGCGCGAGATCATTTACGGACAGCGCAGGGCGGTGCTCATGGGCGAGGATATATCCGAATCGGTAATGAGGATGATAGAGGAAGCCGTCGATTCGAGGCTCGGCATATATTGTCAGGCAAACCTCAGCGAGGAGATGTGGGACATAGGAGGTTTGGCGGCGTCCCTTGAGGAGCTCACGGGCGTAAAGTTCCAGACAAATGAGCTGGCGGAGGACATAAAGAACCGTAACGCCATGCGCGATAGGATAATGGCCGGAATGAAGGAGATATACGGCGAAAAGGAAACGGAAATCTCGTCGCATGGAATCGACATGAGGGAAGTGGAGCGCATACGGCTTCTCAGAGCGGTGGACACGCACTGGATGGATCATATCGACGCTATGACCCAGCTTAGGCAGGGAATAGGCCTGCGCGCCATGGCTCAAAAAGACCCTGTCATAGAGTATAGAAACGCCGGATTTGATATGTTCGACGAGATGGTCGCCGGCATACGCGAGCTTACTGTCAGGACGCTGTATCACACCACGGTGAAGGTAGCGCCGCAGCAGCGCGAACAGGTGGCGAAGCCCATTGAACCTGTATCTGAAGAGGGAAATAGGCCAAAACGCGTAAAACAGGCCCCGGGGCGAAACGATCCATGTCCGTGCGGCAGCGGCAAAAAGTACAAACAGTGCTGTGGCAGGAGCCAGTAAAGGGCATTATAATGTTGGGTAATATAAAATTTATTAATAAAATATTTTTAGAGGGATGTGATCTTTTTGGTTCAGCTTGACGAATACCGCCAGCAGCTTGCGGCTACAATCCAAACCCTGAAAGAGGCAGGTGAGTCCCTTTGACCTGGACAGGTTAAAGGGGGAGAAGGAAGAGTTGGAAAACGGCATGTCGGCCCCGAACTTTTGGGACGACGTCGAAAACGCGAACAAGGTCAATCAGCGGATAAAGGCAATATCAAATAAGATTGACAAATATGAAAAGCTGGCGCTTCGGGGCGAAGACCTGGAAACGCTTATTGAAATGGCCGAGGAAGAGGGCGACGAGTCCATGCTCGACGAGATCGCTTCGGAATATGCCGCGTTTGAACGGGGGGTTGACGCGCTCAAGCTTGAAACGCTGTTAAAGGGACCCTATGACGCGAGCAACGCGGTGCTGTCGCTTCACGCCGGAGCGGGAGGGACGGAAGCGCAGGACTGGGTCAGCATGCTGTACCGAATGTATACCAGGTACTGCGACGTAAAGGGATTTACTGTGAAGACGCTTGACCTGCTTGACGGGGACGAAGCCGGCATTAAAAGCGTAACATTTGAAGTGGACGGTGATAACGCATATGGATATCTAAAGGCGGAAAAGGGAGTCCACCGGCTGGTCAGGATATCGCCGTTCGATTCCTCGGGAAGGCGGCATACATCTTTTGCGTCGCTGGATGTTACGCCTATCTTTGAAGACGACAGGGGAGATATTTCCATAGATCCCGACGACCTGAGGGTTGATACCTACAGATCCAGCGGGGCCGGAGGCCAGCATGTAAACAAAACATCATCCGCCATAAGGATCACCCATCTGCCAACAGGAATTGTGGTCCAGTGCCAAAACGAGCGCAGCCAGATACAGAACCGGGAAACGGCGATGAGGATGCTGAGGGGCAAGCTGCTTGAAATTAAGGAGCGGGAGCGTATGGAACAGATGGCCGAGATAAAGGGCGATATGAAAAAGATAGAATGGGGAAGCCAGATAAGGTCATATGTATTTCAGCCGTACACACTGGTGAAGGATCATAGAACAGGCGTTGAAAACGGCAATATACAGGCTGTAATGGACGGGGACCTTGACACGTTTATCAATGCGTTTCTCGTTCAGTCGTGACCAGCATGAAATGAAGCAGTCTAAACGGGATTCATGGCGGAATCCCGTTTTTAGCCGGCCTTAGAGAACATTATTCAGAGTGTCAAAAGCGCGGCTGCGCCACTTTTTTGAGGTTACGGGCTTTGTCTCCCGCCCTTCGGGCTCCCGAGCGGCAAAACCCAAAAACAACGAAAATTACACGGTTTTCATCCGGCTCTTACGCGCATGTCGTCAGCGCCGGATTTAAAGTCAGAGGCTGTGCCCTTGACAATCCCGGGGGTTTTGACAGCCTGCATTATTAGATACTTGCCAAGTTTTAACCATAGTGGAAGAATTATTAAATCAAAGAGGTGAAGCATGCCAACGACTCTTTCAGAAATCATCCGCGCAGCCATCCGCGGCCTGCGTCCGATAACCAACAACCTAAGCCTGGAGTCCGAAAGGAACGGGATTGATTTTTTGGGAAAGCTTGAGACGAGAAAGCTCCCAAGCAATGTAAATATTATCAGGTGGGACATTGGCGATATACCTGCGGAGTGGTTCCACCATGAAAGTTCGCCTGAGGACGCCGTGGCCATCTACTTTCATGGGGGTGCGTACATATCGGGTTCGCTTACAAGCAGCCGGGTGCTGGCGGTAGACTTCGTTCAAGCGCTTCAAATGAACGTCTTATCGTTTGAATACAGGCTCGCGCCCGAGCACCCGTTTCCTGCGGCGCTAGACGACGCTATGAAGGTGTATAAAACGGTGCTAGGCCTGGGAGTGTCGTCCGAGCGGATTACCTTCATCGGCGACAGCGCTGGCGGAGGGCTTTTATGCGCGGCCGCGATCAGGTCGCGTGACGAGGGGCTGCCGCTGCCATCCTCCCTTGTCATGATTTCGCCTTGGGTCAACTTGACGCTGTCAGGAAGGACCTACGAAACGATGAGGGATAAGGACCCGCTTTTGACAATAGCCAAGCTGGAGAGAGCCGTTGAATGCTACACTGGAAATAAAGACTTGAAAAACCCCTATATATCGCCGGTTTTTGGGGATTTTAAAGGTATACCGCCCGCGCTTATTCATGTGGGTACGCACGAATTGCTTTTGGACGATGCCAGAACGCTGTCAACAAATATGGCAAGGGACGGCGTAGATGTAACGCTTGACGAATGGGAAGGGATGTGGCACGTGTGGCATACCTTTGATGTGCCGGAAACAGCGGTAGCCCTTGAGAGAATTGCCGACTACATCCTAACGAGACTTGGATCGGGGGAGGTTGACTGAAGTGGCGCATGCCAGACGAAGCTGGTATAGGCTGGATAATGCCGCAAAGATTTATCCGGTAACCCAGACGGGCGCCTGGACGCCCATGTTTAGGTTTACGGCGGTTATGCGCTCGGACATTGACCCGGATAAGCTGCAGGCTGCGCTGGATGCGGTTTCCCCCAGGTTTCCAACGTTCATGGTATGCCTTAAAACAGGAATGTTCTGGTATTATCTGGAGCAGCTGGACAGGCCGGTTATGATAGAACCTGATGCGCTTAATCCATGCGCGCCGATTCAAAGAGGGGATCCCCTGTTCAGGATACGCTATTATGCAAACAGACTTAGCCTGGAGATGCACCATGTGGTTACGGACGGCGGGGGCGCTATGGTCTTCTTCAAAACGCTTTTGGCGCAATACCTCAGGGAGCAGGGACATGAGGTGCCATGCACCCACGGCATTTTAGATATTGGCGTTTCCGCCGCTGCAGAGGAGATCCAGGACAGTTTTCCCAAGTTTTCCAAGATGAGGGTGCTTCCAACCAGATCCGAGAGCAAGGCGTACCACATATCGGGCACCAGGCTTCCTCTTGGCCTTATGCGGGTTACAACCGGCGAGATGGATGTAAGTCAGGCGCTTGGCCGGGCACATTCATATGGCGCTACGCTGACCGAATTTATGGTTGCGCTGCTGATACAAGCCGCATATAGGCTTCAGCTTGCCGAGGGGAGGCCTCAGTACCCTGTAAAGGTAAGCGTTCCTATAGACCTGAGGAAATACTATCCTACTGCTACGATAAGAAATTTTTCCCAGTATCTGAACCCTGGGATAGATCCGCAATACGGCGAGTTTACGTTTGAGGAAATACTTTCGCAGGTTCATCATTATATGAGGCTGAACGTTACTGAAAAAAACCTCAACGCCAGAATAAGCAAAAACGTCAGTGACGAAAGAAACCCTGTCATACGAATGGTGCCTCTGTTTATCAAGAAGGCCGCAATGTTTATAGCGTATATGAAATGCGGTGAATCGACGTTTACAATGCCGTTTTCCAACCTTGGAAGGATAACGCTGCCGGAAATCATGTATGAACATATTGAAAGGATTGATTTTATTCTTCATACAGCCAGGTTCAATGTATTCGAGGCCGGTGCGTTAACGTTGAACGGCAGGCTATCCGTCAGCCTGTCGTCCTTGACAGCCCAGAGCCATATGGAAAGGCTGTTCTTTACGTCGCTTGTCAAGCAGGGGATTAAGGTTAAAATAGAATCCAACGAGCTGTGAATCCTGGCGATATGCAGCGCGCCTGGCCGTATGGCCGATAACGTTACGGAAAGGGGTATATCCTGTGTCTTATTGCGTTAACTGTGGGGTTGAGCTGGAAAAAAGCCTTAAAAAGTGCCCGCTGTGCGGAGTGGAAGCTCAGAATCCGAAGGAACCCTATGACGAAGGGACGATAAAGCCTTATCCTGTGCACATGGATTATATAACCGGACGCATGGAGCGGCGGCTTGCCGCAATAATCATAACCGTTGTGCTACTTCTGGTTTCGGGTATATGCGTCCTGGCGGATGTGATTTATAGCGCCGAACTCGACTGGGCGCTGTATGTATTAAGCGCCCTTGCCCTTGGCTGGCTGATGTTTGTCCTGCCTCTGTTCATGCTTAAGTGGCATCCTATCGTATATGTCATTCTTGACGGAATAGGTGCGATTGCATTTTTATACGTAATAAATCTGCTGCTTCCGGGAGACGAGTGGTTCTCGTCGATTGCCTTGCCGATTATACTTCTTAACGCGGCTATTGTGTCATTAAATGTATCGCTTATACACAGCGGACGGCTTGGCAAAGCGGCGTGCGCCGCCTGGGTCGCCGGTTCGGTGGGCATTGACATTATGGGGATAGAGATGATACTTGATCTTTACATGAACGAATCGATATTGCCTCAATGGTCATGGTTTGTGCTTATACCATGCCTGGCCGTATCCGTAATCATGATTATAGTGGGCAAAAACTCTAGGATGAAGGATTCGATAAAACGCAGGCTGCACACATAAAACAGACGGTTTTATCAAGACGGCGGAATTGGTATGGGACATTGTATATATAGGCGTATCAGTATAGCTGAAGATAATAAGCCGGACATCCCTGACGGAGCCGCCCGACTTATTATTATATATGCAAGACTTTTATATTATGTTTAATGACCGCAATGTGTATAAAAGCAATTTTAGGCAAGCGCGAACACCACATAGGCTATTGCCGCGTTGAAAACCATAAGCAGAGGAACCCCAATGACGAATTTTTTATGCTTGGTTTTATGTCTGAAAACCAGCATTCCGGTTATAGCTCCTAAAGATCCTCCAAAGGCGGCAAGCGCCATAAGGGTTCTTTCAGGTATTCTGTAATTACCTTTAATTGCGGCATTCTTGTCAATTCCCATCATTATGAAGGAAGCCGTATTGAACGCAATAAGATATAGAATGTATAGAACTTTAACAGTTTCCATGCCAGGTTATATATGGCTTGAGGAATTCCGGCGCATTTTCACTTGGGTCGCTTACGCTGATCACTATAGTTATGCCGAAATCGGACGCAAAGCTGTCCAAGGCTGAAAATAGACTTTCAAGGGATTCAAGCGAATGCTCCCCAATCATCTTCATAAAACCGTCGACAAATATGTACTCAAGGTCATAGTCCTGCGCCGCAAGGCCGGCGATGAACCCAGACAGCATCTTAGGCCCTTTAACCCTGTACTCGGTGGAGTCGATGAATCGAACGCCCCTTTCAAGTTCGTACATGTAATCCTTATTAACATGTATGAAAACTATGCTTCCCGTGGCCTCTTTTATGGAGGCGTTGGCCATGTCGATTATATGTTTTGTCTTGCCGGTCCCCTTTTTTCCGTAAACAACCTGTATCAATGCAATCGACCCCCTTAATAAAAATTCGCTCGGCAGCTTATGGACCCATCCCGAATCGGTTCGGAATCAAGCAATGGTAACTTATATAATAATACATCTAAGCGGTGTTGGCAATAGGCAAATGATAACCGAAAAAACAGAAAATATCGACACATTGTAGCGTGCGTGAATTAGTAAAAAGCGCGGTTCTACAACAAATTTTTTGAATTAAATTACTCAAATAGTATAGCATTTAAACAATATATGTGCTAATATAAATAATGGGTATACAAGGGTGTGATAGCATAGCTGGCACATACCGCGATCATAAAAGTGCTATTTATGAAAGCATGTATACCTATACCAAAAAAAGGGGGAAAACACATGAAAAAGACATGGAAAAAGCTGCTAGGCATACTTCTGGCAGTCGTCCTGGTTCTTCCGAGCCTCACCTCCATCGCAAGCGCGATTGAACCGGCTCCGAAGCTGACGGCCGAAGAAGCTGTTAACGCAGCCTGGGAGTTGTGGGACGAAATCAACGCCCTGGAAGAAAGCCTCGAGGCTCAGAAGCTTCCGGAGAAGGACCTCGTCTCAAGATTGTACGACTTTGTCGCGTCTCAGGATGAAGTAGAGAAAATAGTCCGTGAAGAAGACGACCAGTTTGGATTCTACACAACGGGCAATGTCTACAACATCTACGACCGCAAAGAGGAAGGCTTCAAGGGCGGCAATGTCGACGGCATGATCGAAGCTCTGGGCAACCAGATCGAGACCATGGACATCACCCCGGTAGGCAGCCTGAAGATCGGCGTCTACAGCCCCTATTATGGCAGCGACGGCAACATGACCCGTAACTATTACGAGGCGGCCGTAGGCATACAGGAGGCTTTGGGCGACGAGAGCGTCGTGTTTGACTACTATGGCGACGGCAGCCGGTATGGCGAATTTGCCAGCGTGGAAAACTTCAAAAAGTGGAGTGAGTACGGCGTAGTTCTGGTAGACAGCCATGGCTCAATGTCGGGTGGAACCTCCTGGATCTGCTCTCCTCTTATGAGCGATTATGATCCTATCGACGTAACCGAGGGACGCCTGGCGCTCTCCGGCGGCGGCGTATGGATTACAGGTACATTCTTTGAGAAGTACTGCGAACTGCCCAACACATTCATTTACCTTGGAATATGCGAAGGTATGAAATCCCGCGGCCTGTGCGATCCTCTGGTTGCAGCCGGCGCGGGTTTTGTTGCAGGTTACAGTGAATCCGTCACCTTCTATTATGATGGCCTTATGATGCCGACAATCTGCGAATACCTGGTAACAGAGAGTCCCTCTGATCCTTCCCGCTTCTATACAGCTGAGGAAGCGTGCTTAAAGGCACAGGAAATCCATGGGGCAGTTGACACATATGGAGACGCGGTTCTGCTGTGGGCAGGCAATAACGACTTGGTAGTACAGCAGACCCCCGTTGCGGCAACGGGCGTTGCGCTTGATCCAGCGTCAGTAGACCTTTACAACAACAACACCTATAAATTTAATGTGGTAACTACTCCTGCCGACGCGAACAACTATACCCTTAACTGGGAGAGCAGCAATGAAAACGTTGCTACAGTTGCGCAAGACGGCACCGTTACCGTTGTTGGCGAAGGTACCGCTACAATAACCGTAACTCTGAACGATCAGCTTGAAGGCGGAGTGTATACCGCTACCGCTACTGTTAACGGCCTTGGCAACATGGCGGTTACAGGCATAAGCGTTGATCCTACTGTAATCGACACCTATGTTGGCGCAGCTCCGGTTGAGATCACCGCTGTGGTTGAACCCGCAAACGCCAGCAACAAGAATATTATTTGGACGAGCAGCGATGAAAATGTTGCAACAGTTGATAATGGCGTTGTAACCGGCGTTGGCGCCGGCACGGCCACCATTACCGCTACGACTGAAGACGGTGGTTTCACCGCTACCGCTACAGTCAACGTTGTAACGATTGACGACGCGCTCAACGCGGAAGGAAACAACCTCTCATACCAGAACGATCCTACCAATCCTTGGATAATGGATGACAGCGACGGAAGAGTATCCGCCGTATCAAACATACAGGGTCAGTCCAACGGTGCTAGCACGATTTCAACAACAGTTGAGATGACCGCCGGACAGCCCATGACGTTCGACTGGAAGGTAAATTCTGAAAACAACTACGACTGGCTTACATTTAAAGTAAACGGTGCGCAGGTTAACCGCATAAGCGGAACAAGGTCTTGGGCTACCTACACCTGGACAGCTCCTTCTGACGGTTCATATACCTTCAGCTGGACCTATTCCAAGGATGGAAGCGTTAACAGCGGCAGCGACTGCGGTTGGGTTGACAATGTTAACGTAAACAACGAGCCCATTGTTCCTACTCCTACACCTGACCTTCCTGGCGAAGGCTTTGTGGAGACGAACGAAATCATCCCTGGCGAGCAGTACATCATAGCGGTTGATTACAACGGCCAGACCATGATGATGAGCAACGTGCTCGACTCTGACAACAGCATCCGCCTGGTAGGCGATCCCGCCCAGATGAGCGGCAACGCTATCGTAGGCGGCTACAGCAATAATCACCTGTGGACATTCTCATCAGAGACCGCGGGCACGATCCAGAGCGTAGGCAACGGAAGGTACTGCGAAGTAGTAAACCATAACGGTTACGCGTGGCTGGGCCTTGCGGACAGCGCGTCTTACAACTGGACGTGGGACGGCAACGGCAACATGGTAACCGACGCGCCGCAAGCGGGGCAGTGGAACCATCTGTCGTATGCCGAAACGGCAACCGATATAGACCATCCGGCGTTTGACCTGTGGGTATATGGCGAGCCTGATTATCTGCCGATCAAACTGTACAAGGCATCAGGCGACGTACCGCCGGTAACGCCGACGCCGACGCCGGACGTAACGCCGACGCCGCCGCCGGTAGGCGAGAACGTATTTGAAGAGAGCTTTGAAAACGGCCTGGGCAACTGGACGCTGATCGACGCGGACGGCGACGGTTACAACTGGATGGATTCACAGACCAACCCGTGGGAAGGCACAGGATATGACGGGATGTATGCGGCATACTCAAGTTCGTATGTGAACGGCTCCAACCCCTTTGAACCCGGCACGGTTCTCTTCCCGGACAACTGGATGATCTCACAAGAGTTCACAGTACCCGCTGAGAACGCGGTACTGAGCTGGTATCACAGCGCTTCGGATCCGAACTACAATGAGGAGAACTACAGCGTATACGTAGGCAATGGCACGGATCCGTCGGGTTACACCGAGGTAGTATACAACGGTTACCCGACGAACACCGAACAGGGCGAATATCAGAACGTAACGGTAGACCTGAGCGCGTACGCAGGGCAGACTGTACAGTTAGCGTTCCGTCACCATGACGTATCGGATATGTACATACTGGTAATCGACTACATCACCGTATCCGGTGAAGGCGACGTACCGCCGGTAACGCCGACGCCGGTAATACCTACTCCTACACCTGACCTTCCTGGCGAAGGCTTTGTGGAGACGAACGAAATCATCCCTGGCGAGCAGTACATCATAGCGGTTGATTACAACGGCCAGACCATGATGATGAGCAACGTGCTCGACTCTGACAACAGCATCCGCCTGGTAGGCGATCCCGCCCAGATGAGCGGCAACGCTATCGTAGGCGGCTACAGCAATAATCACCTGTGGACATTCTCATCAGAGACCGCGGGCACGATCCAGAGCGTAGGCAACGGAAGGTACTGCGAAGTAGTAAACCATAACGGTTACGCGTGGCTGGGCCTTGCGGACAGCGCGTCTTACAACTGGACGTGGGACGGCAACGGCAACATGGTAACCGACGCGCCGCAAGCGGGGCAGTGGAACCATCTGTCGTATGCCGAAACGGCAACCGATATAGACCATCCGGCGTTTGACCTGTGGGTATATGGCGAGCCTGATTATCTGCCGATCAAACTGTACAAGGCATCAGGCGACGTACCGCCGGTAACGCCGACGCCGGAAGTAACGCCGACGCCGCCGCCGGTAGGCGAGAACGCGTTTGAAGACAGCTTTGAAAACGGCCTTGTCAACTGGACGCTGGTAGACGCTGACAATGATGGCAACAACTGGATGGGAACCTACAACACCGGCTGGTCCGGCGAACTTCCGGCCCAGGACGGCAGCGAAGCCGCGTTCTCACAGTCCTTCATCAACTATGTAGGGCCGCTGACGCCAGACAACTGGATGATCTCAACAGAGTTCACAGTACCTGCTGAGGACGCCGTGCTGAGCTGGTATCATAGTGCGTCCGACGTAGAATGGAATGAAGAGAACTACAGCGTATATGTAGGCCATGGCAATGATCCGTCCGGTTACACCGAGGTGGTATACAACGGTTACCCGACGAACACCGTACAGGGCGAATATCAGAACGTAACGGTAGACCTGAGCGCATACGCGGGCCAGGATATACAGATCGCATTCCGTCATCACAATGTAAGCGATATGTACATACTCCTCCTTGATAACGTAGTCGTATCAGGAGCGGGCGACGTACCGCCGGTAACACCGACGCCGGACGTAACGCCGACGCCGCCACCGGCAGGCGATTTGGACGAAGCGCTGAACGTAGAGGGCGGCACGCTGACCTTCACGAACGACGAAGTATATCCGTGGGAAGTACGCGATAACTATGCGGCTTCCGGCAATGCTGGAGTAGTGAGCTCAAGCTCAACGGTAACTACAACAGTAGAACTGGCAGAAGGCGAAGCGCTGTTCTTCGACTGGTCAACGAGCAGCGAAGCGAACTACGATAAGCTGATCTTCTCAGTAGACGGAACAGCGGTACGCAACATAAGCGGCGAAGTAGACTGGACGCAGTTCTATTATGTAGCGCCGGCCGCTGGAACATACACCTTCACGTGGAGCTACACGAAGGACGGCAGCGTAGACAGGAACAATGATGAAGGTTACCTGGACAACGTATATGTAGGCGAAGCACCGGAAGTACCGGAAGCGGACATGTATGCGTTTAACTCCTTCGAGGGCAGCTGGATCACCTTCAACAGCGGAGATCCGTCGATGGCAACGCCGGTAGGCGCTCCTGGCGCAACCGTATTTGCCGCGGAATATGTAGACGGCACAGTATACGGCTACACGGATGCGGGACAGTTCTTCACGACGACGCTCAACAACATGAGCAACCTGAACGTAGTTGGCACAATCGGCGAAGTCATCGTAGATATGGCGTATAACTACGCAACGGGTATGATGTACGCAATCGGTTCGTCTGAGAATCAGGAAGGACCGAGGACACTGTACACGGTAGACCTGGCGACGGGTGGAATCACAGCTGTAGGCTCGCTTGACGATACGGCGGTTGCCGCTATCATGACCCTCGGCATCACGACCGAAGGCGAAGCGTACGGCATCTCGTTCGCGCCTGGCAACCAGACCAATGACAGCTATCTGCACACGATCAACCTTGAAACGGCCGAGTGCGAAGCTATCGGACCGACAGGGTTCCCGATCAACTACGTACAGACCATGACATATGATCACAACAATGATCAGATGCTGTGGGCACAGTTCTACAGCGACGGAATGTTCACACAGACCAGCGCTCTAGTAGCTGTAAACCTTGAAACAGGCGCAGGTACGCAGCTTGGTTCAACTCCGGTAGGCGGAGAAGTTGGAGAACTCCTTGGTATGTTCTCAGTTCCTGGCGAAGGACCGACACCGCCGCCGGCTGATTACACAATCGAAGTTGGCACAGTTGAAGCCAACCAGGGCGACAGAGTATTCGTTCCTGTAAGCATGGATAACCTCTCATCAGGTTCATTCACCATCGAATACGATGCTGATGCTCTTACCTATATTACACATACCAACCCCGTTGACGATACGTTCATCGTCGTTAACGACTGGACGCCTGGTATCCTCCAGATAGCCGTTGTTAACCCGATTGCCAACTACGAAGGCGAGTGCATGACGCTTGAGTTCGCAGTTGCCGCCGACGCGGAAGGTACGTATGCCCTTGACCTGACGGTTAACGATGGCGCAAGCATCGTTGATGAAATCACAGTGGCCGTAGCTGGTGAAGATATTGAAGCCATCGACGGCGCCATTGAGGTCGTTCTTGGATACACTGTAACCTTCAACTACATGGTTGACGGCGAGTGGGTATCCGAATCTCAGACTGTGGCTGTCGGCGAAGCGGCGATAGCTCCCGAGGCTCTGCCTCAGGCTCATGAAATCACCCAGCTCATACTCCTTGGATGGGATGTTGACTTCTCAGCTGTCTATTCGGATCTCGAAGTGACTGCGGAGTATGGCCTGCTGGGCGATGTATACACCGATGAAGAGCTCAACGTAAGCGACGCTCTGCTGATCATGCGCAGTGTAGCTGGTATGGAATCGCTTAGCGAAATCCAGGAGCTTCTTGGCGATGTGGATCAGGATGGCGACGTCACAATAGTAGACGCGCTGTATCTCGTGCGTTTGATCGTTGGCGCTGAGTCATTCAACGGCTAAGATGCCAGCTGGGGTTCCCGATAAAGGGAACCCCTTTTCAAAGAAGATGCCGTACCCTATTTAATGGAGCGGCATCTTTTTTAGTATAAAAACTCAATCGCAACATGCTGACTACCTGGAGGAGTACGGTCAACTATTCAGCTTGTCTAACTCAATAATATGCGCTTAGAGCATTTAGAGGGTAAATTAAAGCGCTCAACAGAGTGAGCAATAAACCCTTTTAAATATGATTTTTTTGCCGGCTGTGGTTTTACATTTCATGATCTTGGCTAACCTAGACCATTCACAAAAGCAAATGCCAGCATGTCTAATATCAAGAAATAATTTTATAACTAAGATAATAAAAGATCCCAATTAGAGGGATCCCAGCGTATCAACAAAGCGGTTACGTCACTTTGTTGAGTTACGGGTTTCGCCTTCTAATCTTTGGCGTTGCGATGCGCTTGTACGGCGCATCGCAAGTTTAACTAAAAAAAGACAGCCTTTGGCTGAAAGCAGCTTATCAGGCTGTATTCATGGGGCTCCGCCCCAAACCCCGCCCAAGGGGACTTTTTGTAAAAAGTCCCCTTGGGAATCCCGAAAAACAACGTTTGACTTTTAGTGTTTGGGTTTTTCATCGTTTGCGCTCAAGGTATCAAAAATCACCGTACATGCCGCTGATTTTTAATGGATTATAAAACTAGGGTAGTACGCTTAAGTTTATATCAGTTTTTGTGCATTTATGGAGTTCTTAGAACCTTTTTTGCAAAAAAGGTTCTAAACTGCCGGAGGCGAAACCCTAAAGCTTTTCATCCGTTATGACGCGTATGTCGTCAGAGCGGATGAAAAAGTCAAGAGCTGCGGAGCCCTTGACAATTCCAGGGTTTTTTGACAGTCTGAGACCCAATTAAAGTAAGTAGCCGTCGTTGCTTAGGATTAAATCCTTAAACTATCAGCCATATCGGTACTTTCCCAAGGGAATTCGACGTCAACGCGTCCGAAGTGGCCAAAGGCGGCGGTCCTTCGGAAGATAGGCTGGCGCAGACCAAACCTTGATATTATTGCCTCAGGCCTAAAGTCGAAGTGATTTTTAACCTTTTGAGCAATATCCTCGTCAGGTATTATACCCGTTCCCTGAGTATCAAGCATTATTGAAACCGGATGCGCCACTCCAATGGCATATGCTATTTGAATTTCGCAGCGCTTGGCAAGACCAGCGGCCACCACGTTTTTTGCAGCATACCTTGCGGCGTACGAAGCGCTTCTGTCAACCTTTGTTGCATCCTTGCCGGAAAAGGAGCCTCCGCCATGGCGAGCATAGCCTCCATAGGTATCAACTATAATCTTTCGTCCTGTAAGCCCCGAGTCTCCCTGAGGCCCGCCAATTACAAAGCGCCCGGTCGGATTGACAAATATTCGCGTGCCGCTGTCCAATAGGTCGGATGGAATCACACTTTTTATTATCTTATCGGTTATATCCTTACGGATTGTATCAAGGCTCACGTCGGGCTCATGCTGGGCCGATATGACGACAGCGTCAACGCGAACAGGCGTACCGGAGCTGTTGTATTCAACTGTTACCTGTGATTTTCCATCGGGGCGCAGATAGGGTATCTCGCCAGACCTGCGGGCATTGCTTAACGCTTGAGTGAGCCGGTGCGCAAGAGAAATAGGCATAGGCATCAGCTGGGGCGTTTCATCGCATGCGAATCCAAACATCATACCCTGATCGCCAGCGCCCGTTGCGAACTCAAGCTCGCAAGCTCCATGTTTTGACTCAAATGAACTGCTGACGCCCATATCTATGTCAGCGGATTGCCCATTTATGGCGGAGATAACCGCAAGTGTATGTCCGTCAAAGCCATATTCAGGCTTGTTGTAGCCAATCCCATTGACGACATCCCGCACAATGCGGGGAATATCAATGTAGCAGTCAGTGGTGACTTCGCCCATTACAATAACCATACCCGTTGTTGCGGCACACTCGCAGGCAACCCTCGACATACGGTCCTGCTCCAACAGTTTGTCAAGAACGGTGTCTGCAATAGCGTCGCATACTTTATCGGGATGGCCATCGGTAACAGACTCGGAAGTAAAAAGATAACCAGACATATATACACCTCAAAAGTTAATAGATACTACTAAAATACGCGTAATTATAACATCAAAAGAACAGCTTATCAACCCGCGGTAATCCGTTGTCAGCCTATTTCCTTGAAAACCCTATCGAATATCTTTGCCGCATGGTCCATCTGTTCCATAGTATGGGTTGCCGTATAACTTGTCCGTAAAAGGCACATATCGGACGGCACCGCGGGAGGGAGAACAGGATTTACATAAACGCCTTCCTCAAGCAGGCGTTTCGCAATAGTCAGCGTACGCTTTAAGTCATAGGTGATTATGGGGATTATGGCTGTGCTTCCCTCAATTATTGGCAGGTTGATTTCACGAAGCTTCCCTCTCATGTATTCAGCTATGTTCATTAAATCATCGACGCGTTCAGGACTTTCCTTAAGTATGCGAAGCGCGCATAGCGCGGAAGCCGCATTTGCGGGTGGTATTGAAGCGCTGAAAATGAAGGGCCTTGAGTTGTGCTTTATATAGTTGATCACGTCTTCTCGCGCCGCGACGCAGCCCCCAAGGGACGCAAACGACTTGGAGAAAGTGGTCATAATTATATCGACTTCATTCTCAAGATCAAAATATGACGCGGTACCCCGTCCGCCGTTGCCGATCATGCCTACCCCATGGGCGTCGTCAACCATCAGGCGCGCGTTGTATTTATTTTTTATGCGCACAATCTCGGGAAGGTTGGCGATATCTCCAGACATTGAAAATACCCCGTCCGTGATTATAAGCTTTGGCGAATCAATAGGCAGTCTAGATATCTTGTCCTCAAGCGATTCCATATTATTATGCTCATATTTATATACATTCTTTGCAAAGCTCAATCGGCACGCGTCCAATATGCTGGCATGGTTTTCACTGTCATTAAGGATCGTGGTCTGTCTGGTTGCTATGGCGGATATTATACCAAGGTTTGATTGAAAACCTGTTGAAAAGGTTATCACGCCATCCTTATGAAAGAATTCAGCAAGCTCCTCCTCCAGTTCGAGGTGAAGCTTAAGCGTCCCATTTAAAAAACGGGAGCCCGAACAGCCTGTACCATAGCGGTCTAAAGCTTCATGAGCGGCCTTAATAGTACGCGGATCGTTTGTCAATCCCAAATAATTGTTTGACCCCAGCATTATGGTGCGACGGCCTTCCATCATAACCTCGGTATCCTGGGCGGTTTCGAGTGCGTGAAAATAAGGATATAGCCCAGTCTTCATTACCTCCTGAGGCTCATTGTATTTCATACAAGGTTCAAATAAATCCAAGTGCATCCCTCACAATAACAAAATAATATTCATTATACTATGGCTGCAATAATACTGCAAACCTAAAATGTCATTTGTTAGTCATTATAGAGGTGTGAATTTACAGTAAAAAATTATTCGAATTTTATTAAAGTGGTGTGTAGGTGTTGCAAAGTGGTGGAACATGTTTTATAATAATCGCATGATGGTGGGGGCATCCCACTTTTATAGTCATATTGGAGAGGAGGGAATGGCATGTTTGTAGGCGTGTTTGAGCATGCGCTGGACGCCAAGGGCCGGGTTTTTATACCTGCTAAATGGAGAGCCGAGCTGACAAATTCCATAGTGGTAACACGCGGGATAACAGAAAACAGCAGCGGCAACTGTTTGGAGATAATGTCCGAAAAAGCTTTTGAACAGCGCTACAGCAGGCTTGAAGAGTTCCCTCTTACCGATATGGAGGCAGCTTTGTTAAGGCGAATGGTTTATTCTGGAACAACTAATTGCGAGCCGGACAAGCAGGGGAGGGCGTTGATACCGCAAAAGCTCAGGGACTATGCGGGCCTTTCGTCGAATGTCACGCTAGTTGGTGTAAGGGACAGAATTGAAGTGTGGGATACGGATGTTTGGAACAAAAATGAGCTGGAATATGACACCATGGATCGCAAAAAGCTCTATGCCAGTCTAAAGGAGCGGGGCCTATGACCGCATTCCTCCACAAGCCAGTAATGCTTGATGAAGCGATTGAATTGTTAAATCCAGCCCGAGGAGGAATCTTTGTAGACGGAACGCTTGGCGGTGGAGGGCATTCCGAGGGAATATTAAAGCTGCTGCCCCCAGGGTCGAAGCTAATTGGGATTGACCGCGACCCGGATGCACTGACCGCGGCGAGCGAGAGACTGAAAAAATACAGCGAAAAATTTACGGCGCTCTATGGAAACTTTTTTGACACCAAGCATATATTGGGTGAGCTTAATATACGCTCGGTAGATGGAATACTTTTGGATCTAGGCGTTTCATCGTATCAGCTGGATACGGCCGATCGTGGGTTTTCATACAAACATGACGCCCCGTTAGACATGAGGATGGATAAAAACGCTCCGCTTAGAGCCAGCGATGTGGTCAACTCCTATCCTGAACAGAAGCTTGAACAGCTAATCCGCGATTATGGGGAGGAGCGGTTTGCACATAGGATAGCCGCCAGCATAGTTAAACACAGGGACAAAGAACCCATTAATACGACCTTGCAGCTGGCGCATATAGTTTCATCCAGCATGCCGGCTAAGGCAAAGAGGGAGCCGCAGCACCCGGCGCGCAGGACGTTTCAGGCTATAAGGATAGAGGTAAACGGTGAACTTCAAGGACTCGACGCTGCATTGATAGACGCTGAGTCGCTTTTATCTAGTGGAGGCGTGCTTGCGGTAATAACGTTTCATTCTTTAGAGGACAGGATAGTGAAACAGGCTTTTCGCAGACTGGAATCGCCGTGTACCTGCGACAGGCGGGCGCCGATATGCACCTGCGGGTTAAAGCCGACATCCAAGATACTGACAAGAAAGCCAACCCTGCCGGATCAGGATGAAATTATGGAAAACCCACGCTCTGCCAGCGCTAAGCTGAGGGCAATAAGGAAGCTATAACGGCACAAATAGAATTATCGGGCTAAGGAGTGAATATCATGGCAATAGCGGCAAAGAAAGAAGAGGCAAGGTATGCTCCCGCAACCAGGGTGTATACTCATACGCGTTCATCAGTGGCTCAGCCTGAACCCATCAGGCCGCGCCCGCCGGTCAGACCGCAGGAAAGGCCTAAAGAGATCCCAAGGCCGCATGAAAAGCGAAAGCCGGATCCAAAACGCGGGCTAAAGACGTTGGTGCTATCATCGGTGGCTTTTTTAACAGCGCTTGTACTGGCTGTCATGGTAGGAAACGCTATGGTATCCGAGCGCTATGTAATGTTGGAGGATATGCAGGCGGAACTGGCTTCAATCAAAAAGACCAACGAATCGTTAAGAGCGCAGCTTGAAGGGTCGATAGACCCAAGCCTTGCCAGGCAGGCAGCGGAGGATGAGGGTATGTCATACCCTTCATCCAATCAGATAATGGATACGGATTAATAGTATATAAGGTGGGGGCGACATGAATAAAAAGCGTTCTACATCGCACAGGAAGCGGATGCGCTGGGTTATACTTGGCATTGGTGTGCTGTTTCTATATTTAAGTTGTAGATTGTTTTATATTCAGGTTGCAAACAGCGAGGAATACCAGAAAAAGGCTCTTACACAATGGGTTCGGGATACGGCGCTCACAGCTGCCCGGGGAAGAATAATAGGTGCTGACGGCGCTGTATTGGCTCAGAGCGCTACATCTTACAAGGTGCTCCTGTGGCCCGAACAGATCAACGCCAGCGACCATGCCAGGATTGCAAAAGAGCTTGCTCCATTGCTTGAAAACGTAAGCGAGGCCGACATACTCGAAAAGCTTAAGGACACAAAGCATAGGGAAATCGTACTAAAGCGCCAGGTAGGACGCGACATCGTGGATAAAATAGAAGCGTTGAAGCTTGGCGGCGGAGTGGTCACGGCTACCGACACAATAAGATATTATCCATACCATTCGCTGCTTTCACAAGTGATCGGGTTTACAAACGTCGATTCCGACGGCCAGGAGGGCTTGGAGCTTTCCATGGATAAATACCTTTCAGGAGAGGACGGGCGTATGGTGACGGAGGCGGATCGTATGGGGCGTACGCTTTCGTATGGCGTTCAGGAATATATAAATCCGGTTGACGGATGCGACGTTATATTGACCGTAGATACCAATATTCAGGCGATCCTGGAAAAGTCGCTTGAGGAGGCCATGGCGGTAAACAACGGCAAGAACGCGCAGGGCATAGTGATGAACTGCAAAACAGGTGAAATTGTAGCTATTGCGACCTCGCCCGGGTATGATCTGAATGAGCCGCCCAGAAGAGACTTGGACGCGCTTTCCGCGCTTTCTAGAAACAGGATAGTAGCCGACGCATACGAGCCTGGTTCTACGTTTAAGATAATCACATTGTCCGCCGCTTTGGACAGCGGCACCATAAACGACGGGTTTACGGCCCATTGCCCTGGCTTTAGGATTGTAAGCGGACAGCGCATAAAATGCTGGAAGGCTGGAGGCCACGGGAGTCAGAACCTGACACAGTGTACTGAAAACTCGTGTAACTGCGCGTTTATGGACATGGCCCTTAGGTTGGGAGTAGAGGGTCTGTATGATTACATATATAAGTTTGGATTTGGCTCAACGACGGGAAGCGGCCTGTCGTCGGAGTCGGCGGGAATAGTAATACATGAGAAATATATAAGAGATATAAACTTGGCCCGAATTGGATTTGGTCAAAGCGTATCGGTAACGCCGCTTCAGCTTGTAAGCGCTGTGAGCGCGGCTGTAAACGGCGGAACGCTGTATGAACCAAGGATCGTAAAAGAAATTGTAGCTGCGGACGGAACGGTTGTAGTTGAAAACGAGCCGAAAGCAGTGAGAACGGTAATAAGTGAGGAAACGTCAAAGACCGTACGAACGATCCTTGAAAGCGTAGTAAACAATGGAAGCGGCCGCAATGCTCAAATTGCCGGTTACCGCGTTGGCGGAAAGACCGGTACGGCACAGAAATACGACGAAACCGGAATCGCGGCCGGCAAGCTTATAGCCTCGTTTATCGGTTTTGCTCCGGCTGACGATCCTGAATACGTTACACTGATACTCGTTGACGAACCCCAGGTAGGCTCAATATTCGGAAGCACTGTGGCCGCCCCGTTTGTAAAGGATGTGCTTGAGGAAACGCTGCATTATTTTGGATACCTGCCGGAGGGCGGAGCTGAAGTCGTCACCGTGCCGGATCTGCGCGGCCTGACGACGGCGCAGGCCAGTGAAAAATTGGCTGAGATAGGACTAGGCGCCGTATTCCAGACCGACTCAGAAGTAACGGTTCAGGTGCCGGCGGCCGGAGAGTCGGTGCTCAAGGGTTCTGAAGTGCTCCTGTATACCGGGGATATGACGATTATAGACGAGGGCGATGATCCACTGGATCTCGAGCAGGTAAAGGTACCTGACCTCGATGGGATGAGCAGGCTGGAGGCTTATGATACCCTTAAGGCGCTCGGCCTGGCAATGAATGCCGAAGGAGACTATGACGGCGGCAGGGTAATCTATCAAAGCGTGGAGAAGGGCGCAAGCGTCAACGTAGGAAGCACGATTACGGTTAGATTCGGAACCAAGGAAGATGCTTCCGAATAGGGGCATGCTCATATGGCGGCCATTGACCATATTGGAGGATAGAATGCGGTTTACACAAATACTTGAGGGCATAGACTATATTCTAAAGGGGCAGGACGCCGATATAAGTGAGATCGAATACGACTCGCGAAGAGTTCAGTCCGGCAATCTGTTTTGCTGCGTATCTGGGACATACGACGACGGCCACCGCTATGCGCAGCAGGCGGTGGACGCGGGCGCGTCCGCTCTGCTTGTTGAGAGAGAACTGCCAATAGACATTCCACAGGCTATTGTGCCGGACGTGAGGCTTGCTATGGCTGAGGCTGCAGCCAATTTCTTTGGCAATCCATCGCGCGGCATGAGATTTGCAGGGGTTACAGGCACCAACGGAAAGACCAGTACGACCTATATGTTAAAGACAATCGCCGAGCAGCAGAATATAAAGGTCGGCTTAATTGGAACAATACATATAATGATAGGATCCGAGGTGATGAATGCGGATCGCACAACGCCGGCCAGCGTGGATCTTCAGAGGACCCTTCGCAGGATGAGGGACGCGGGGGTAGAGCTGGTTATAATGGAGGTTTCGTCGCATTCGCTGGATCAAAAGCGGGTATATGGAATCGAGTTTGATACGGCCGCGTTTACGAACCTGACACAAGATCACATGGACTATCATAAGACCTTTGATAATTATCTCATGGCAAAGAAAAAGCTGTTTTACAGCTCAAAAAACGCCGTAATAAATGCCGACGACGTATACGCTGAACGGATAATGGAAGGGATACCGGCGAAAAGCATTACATTTGGGGTAAGAAACGGCGCTGACATCAACGCTACCGAAATAGAGATAACTGCCAAGGGAGTGCAGTTTGACCTGGCTACTCCCGAGGGAGCGGCCAGAGTAAACATGCCGATTCCTGGACTGTTCAATGTGTTCAACGCCATGGCGGCTACCGGTTTGGCGCTAAACCTTGGTTTTGACCTCAAGACCATAAAGAAGGGTCTCGAATCAATGCACAGCGTATCGGGAAGGCTTGAGCCGCTTTCGACAAATGGAAAGGATTTTAATGTATTTCTGGATTTTGCGCATACGCCGGACGCGCTTGAGAACATACTCAAAACAGTGCATACCTTTTCAAAGGGGCGCATAATAACCGTATTCGGATGCGGAGGCGACCGGGATAGGGCAAAGCGGCCGATTATGGGCGAGGCAGCGGGAAGGTTTTCGGACCTGTTGATCGTAACCTCCGATAATCCGAGAACTGAGGACCCCTTTGATATAATATCCTCTATTGAGGAGGGCGTAAAGCGATCTGGCTGTGCCTATAAGATCATTGAAAACAGGCGCGAAGCCATACGCTATGCGCTGGCAAAGGCTATGAAGGACGATTGCATAATCTTGGCTGGCAAGGGCCATGAAAACTATCAGGAGATAAATGGCGTAAAGCATCACTTTGATGAAAAGGAGATTGTAGCCGAGCTTCTCAACGAGCTTGACTGACGCCATAACGGAGGACAATATGCAAAAGCTAATATTCGCCATACTATTGTCCGCAATTGTATGTATGGTGGTGGGCAGGTTCCTGATCCCGATGCTTAGGAGACTGAAATTTGGTCAAACCGAGCGTCAGGAGGGACCAAAGTCGCACCTTAAAAAAACAGGTACGCCCACCATGGGCGGAATAATGATAATAGTTGCCATTGTTATAGGTACGATGGCGCTTTCCAGCGGTTCGCTGCATTATGCGCTGCCGGCAATGCTTGTAACGGTTGCTTACGCGCTTGTAGGCTTCCTCGACGACTTTATTAAAGTGAGGTTTAAACGGTCCCTTGGGCTTAGAGCGTATCAAAAGATAATAGCCCAGTTCGGCATTGCGCTTGTTATAGCCATATATTGCCAGAGAGTTATTGGAACTGTAATAGAACTCCCGTTTTTCAATGCAGAGTTTGACCTAGGAGTATTTTACGTACCATTTGCCATGTTTTTGATAATAGCTACGGTAAATAGCGTAAACCTGATAGATGGAATCGACGGACTTTCTTCCGGCGTAACCCTGATATACGCCTTTACGATGGCAATAGTTTTTATATATCTTAGCGAAATTGGCGCGCAGTCGGGCCAGATAGAACAAACCGCCGGATATGAAGGCCTTATTGTATTCGCGGGAACGGTTGCGGGCGGATGCCTTGGATTTTTGAGGTATAACTCTCACCCTGCTCAGGTATTTATGGGTGATACAGGCTCGCTGGCATTAGGCGGAGCGGTCGCCATGATGGCGCTGTTCAGCAGGGCGGCGCTGCTGCTCCCAATAATGGGCGGATGCTATGTCGCCACTTCGATCTCAGTAATACTTCAGGTAGGCTCGTATAAGCTGCGCAGGAAGCGCATATTCAAGATGGCCCCGCTACATCACCATTTTGAGCTTAAGGGATACAATGAAACCAAAATCGTAGCGGGTTACATGATAATAACAACGTTTTTATGCCTTATATGCCTTCTGGCATATGTATAGAATTGGGTTTTTTAGCCGTCCGGTGCTATCTGGACGATCGTGAGAATATGGCGCTTGGCACGGTATTGCGGATGCGCCAAGGGGTTTGAGGCAGGGCAGCGGCTCATTGCCCCAAGCGCCTTGACACACCGGACGGCTCTTTTTATATATTAGGCTATAGTTTTTGATCCAATAGCACACATTGATAATTGGATATTCTACATATGATAGAGTCTGTGGCAGAGATGCGCCTGCGAAAATACGCGGCGGCGCAGAGGAGGATGGGCGACATGAAAAAGCAAAAGACCGCTCTAGTGGTAGGAATGGCAAGAAGCGGAATAGGGAGTGCAAAGCTTCTTGCCAAAAACGGTTATAAGGTAATAATTAACGACCTTAAAAGGGACATACCGGGTCTTTATGAGGCGCTTGGCGGCATAGAATATACCAATGCGCTTGGCGCCCCTCCGGAAGCCCTTCTCTATGAAGCGGACCTTATGGTGATAAGCCCTGTAATACCTATGTACCGGCCTTTTGTCAAGCAGGCGGTTGCCATGGGCATTGAGGTTATAGGTGAGATAGAGCTTGGCTACAGATACTGCTCCAGGGACAGCAAATTCGTATGCATAGGAGGCACAAACGGTAAGACGACCACTACGATGCTTACGGGTGAAATGTTTAAAGCGGCGAACGCAAACACCTTTGTATTGGGCAACATAGGGGTACCCATTACAGAGCATGCGATGGAAGTAAAGCCAGGCGACGTTATTGTGGCGGAAACGGCCGCGCTGCAGCTCGAAAGCATAAGGGATTTCAGGGCCAATGCCGCGGGTCTTTTGAACATAACCGAGGACCATCTCAATCACTTTGAATCGATGGAGGCCTATATTGCCGCTAAAAAACGAATGTTTGAAAATCAAACCGCGGAGGACTATGCGGTATTGAATTTTGACGACCCAATCGTGGCAGGTATGGCAGGGGCGACCAAGGGCAAGGTGATATATTTTTCCCTTAAAAACGAGCTGGGAGAGGGTATGTTTCTTCGCCAGAGGCAGATAATCTGGAGAGACGGCGGCCTTGATACGATTATTATCAACGTTGGAGATCTCAAGATACCAGGCGAACATAATGTGGAAAACGCGATGTGTGCCGCCGCGCTTGCCATAAGTATGGGAGTTTCGGTGGACAGCATACGAAGCGCACTCAAATCCTTTACAGGCGTCGAACACAGGATCGAGCCGGTATGCGAGAAGAAGGGCGTTCTATATATAAATGATTCAAAAAGCACAAACCCGGACTCAACAATAAAGGCGGTAAAGGCAATGACACGGCCTACGGTTCTGCTTCTAGGTGTAGGCGAATACGATAAGCATAGCAACTTTATACCCCTTTTTAACGAGTTTGGCGGCATTGTCAAGGCGGTTATCGCTTCAGGCAGGGCGGCGCCCGCCATCTTAGCGGCTGCTGAGGAGACGAAGTTTCGCAATATAAGCATATGCAACGGCGCCTTCAGTGAAATGGTTCAGGAGGCGGCCAGGACGGCCTCGGAGGGGGACGTGGTGCTGCTGTCGCCAGGCGCGGCAAGCTGGGGAGCGTTCGAGGATTATGAGGACAGGGGCAGGAAGTTTAAGGAAATAGTTAACGGTCTCTGATTGGAGGAATACCATGAAACAAATCAAGGCGGCCAGCCCAAAACCGGGTAGAATGGACTTTGTGCTGTTTACAGCCGTACTTGTGTTGTGCGCGTTCGGACTGATAATGGTGCTTTCCGCAAGTTATTATTATTCTTATCAGGAACATGGCGACGGCCTTTATTACTTCGTCAAGCAGATTGTTTTCTTCGTTTTGGGATTGGCAGCAATGCTGATACTTGCATATCTTGTTCCATATAAGACATATAAGCTGCCGCCGGTGATTGCCAGCGCCCTTTTGATAACATTGGGAGCTATGATCTACGCATACTTCTTTGGCGTTGAGGTAAATGGGGCAAGAAGATGGATAAATCTTGGCTTTGCTACAGTTCAGCCCTCCGAGCTTGCAAAGTTTGTGCTGGTTATCTTTATGTCTGCGTACCTTACATCGTATAGGGGCAAAATCAGGACATTTAAACATGGAGTTTTGCTTCCTACGCTTATGCTAGCGCCGTTTGCCGTAGTGGTCATGCTGCAAAGCAATATGTCCATGCTCCTAATAATGATAATAGTTTTTGTAATCATGCTGTTTATAGGAGAGGTACGGCCGATACATATTGCGTTTTTGGGCGCCGTAGCGCTCCTGGCTATACTTCCGCTGGCTTTGGACGAGGATTCATTCCGCTTAGCGCGAATAACCACGTTTTTAGACCCATGGCAGGATCCCTCGGGAAACGGATACCAGCTCATTCAATCCTATTTTGCCCTTGGAGCGGGCGGATTATTCGGCAGAGGGCTTAACCTTAGCCGTCAAAAACTGCTGTTCCTTACATATGGCGAAAGCGACTTTATATTTGCCATAATCGGCGAGGAACTCGGATGGGTTGGCTGCGTGCTGCTGCTGGCGCTGTATGGCCTGGTAATTTACCGCGGATTTAAAATTGCTTTTAGCGTCAAGGATAGGTTTGCCTCACTGCTTGCGGGAGGAATAACAAGCATAATAGCAATTCAAGCGGCCGTACATGTTCTTGTTACTACGGGGCGCGCCCCAACTACCGGGCAGACCCTGCCGTTTGTAAGCGCCGGCGGCACCTCGCTGATCTTCTTTATGGCGGCAATGGGCATACTGCTCAATATCTCAAGATATGTCGAAAAAAGACAGATACATGCCAAGGCGCCTTCCGCTTCTTCGGAAACGCATCTGAGGGCGGTAAAGTAAAAGTAAAAAGATAGGCGTCGGACCCGACCGTGCGCAGTTATATCGGCGAACTAAGAACATCCGCCGGATTCAAGGCATATTATGTAATTGTCAAAGAAGATGGGCGGGAGGAGAATGATGGGAAGATTCTTAGTCTCGGGAGGAAAGCGCCTTAGTGGGGAACTCCGCGTCTGTGGGGCCAAAAACGCCGCTTTGCCTATATTTGCCGCTAGTCTGCTTACGGATGAACATGTCAGGCTGTATGATTGCCCTGAGATATCCGACGCCGACAATATGCTTGAAATCTTGGCCACACTGGGATGCAAAGTTCAAAGGGACGGGGATACGGTGGATATAGACCCGTCAAGCGCCGAAAGCTATACGATGCCCCCCAGCATATCAAAGCGGCTAAGATCGTCCATTTTTATGCTGGGCCCGGTCCTTGGCAGATTTAAAAGGGCTCATTTTACGTATCCAGGGGGCTGTGAGATAGGAAGCAGGCCAATAGATCTCCATCTCAGCGGCCTGGCGAAGCTGAATGTTTTGATAAAGGAAGAGCATGGCTGTATAGAATGCATTGGAGACGACATGCGCGGGTCCGAGGTACATCTGGACTATCCGAGCGTAGGCGCTACCGAAAATATAATGATGGCCGCAGTAGCCGCCAAGGGAGACAGCATAATATACAACGCAGCCAGAGAACCCGAAATAGTGGATCTTCAGGACTTTATGAACAAGCAGGGGTTTCACATAAATGGCGCGGGAACATCAACCATATTTGTTAGATCGGGTTGTAGCAAGAGGGAGGTTGAGCATCGTATAATTCCCGACAGAATCGTAGCGGGAACACTCCTATGCGCCGCCGCTATGACAAAAGGCGAAATCACGCTTACAAATGCCGACCCATCGCACATGATATCCGTACTTTCCAAGTTGAGGGAGGCGGGGTGTGAAATAAATACGGACGGAGACTTGATTAACCTTAGGTCACACGGAAGACCGGGCGAGATCTCAATCATTGAAACGCTCCCGTATCCGGGGTTTCCAACCGACATGCAGTCGCAAATGTTTGCACTTTGCTGCGTATCGAGCGGAACGAGCATAATTGTTGAAAATGTTTTTGAAAACAGGTTTAAGTGCGCTCCGGAGTTATCCCGTATGGGCGCTAAAATTACTATGAAGGACAGAACCGCCGTAGTTCGCGGCGTCGGCAAGCTTACCGGCGCGGTGGTTAACGCAAAGGACCTTAGAGGAGGGGCGGCGCTGGTGCTGGCAGCCCTTGCGGCGGAAGGAGACAGCGTTATATATGGTTCCGAATATATAGACAGGGGCTATGAACGCCTTGACCTGATGATGTCGCAGCTGGGAGCGGATATTCGAAAAGATGAGGGAAACGAATAATAGAACCGTTGTTTTAGGAGTACGTAAGATGAACAGACCCACGGATGAAGGGAAAATGAAAAGGTCCCAAAACGGCAGGGATGTAATCCCGTTTGATAAGGCCGCAGCCACGCCTGAATATGACAGGCGCAGACGCCATGGGGAAAGCGCGGTATTAAGGACCGCGCCAAAACAAGCGGAAAGAACCCAAAGGGGGCAATCGCACGGAAGAACCGGACAGGCTGGCAACACCTTAAATTCTTCATCAAGAAAATCCGCAATGAGCAGTCACACTTCAGGCAGAGGAAACAAAGGCGGCAAAAAAAGAAGGCGAAGCAGCCGGCTCGCAGTTGGACTTACGGTATTCTCCATCGTTATCGCTTCCGTATTCGCCGTAGCGTATTTTGGGCTAAGAATTGATAATATTGAAATAAACGGGGTTTCCGGCGACTCAAAGGAACGGCTGCTGAATTTGACGGGAATAAAGCAGGGAGACCATATGCTTGCCGCGAATATGAATAGAATCAGGCGCGCTATCAATGACGATCCCTACTTCACGGTTGAGACGGTGGAGAGGGTTATGCCCGATACAGTGCGAATATCCGTAAAGGAGCATGAAGCGATTGCCGCGCTGATAGGCGTTCAGGAGTCAATACTGATCGACAAAGAGGGTAATGTGCTTAAAATAGGCGACAGGTCAAACACCGATGGGTTTTTGAAGATCTATGGGGTATCATCTATGGGCTTTGGCTTGGGTACGAGTATCTGCAATGAAAACGATTTCCACACTTCAACGCTTATGGAGGTATTGCGTAATCTTAACGAACGAAATTTGCTAGATAAAGTTATAAGCATGGACGTGTCAAATCCACTAAGCGTATACTTGGTAACTACAACGGGGGTTAAGGTGCAGCTGGGCCAGGCCGAAGAGCTTGGCGTTAAGCTGGACAAGCTGTTACGGGTGCTCCCGAAGCTTGAAAGCATGGGGGTTGACAGCGGCACGCTTTTGATAACCGCGACGGGAAATCCAGTATATTCCCCTGTCAAGTCCGCCGAGCCAACGCCGACGGATGCCTCTCAAAGTCCTGGGCCTACAGATGACGCGGATAACCCCGAAGCTACCTCAAATCCGGATGCGCTCCCTTCGACCACGCCAGAATCTACGTATGGCACAGGAGACCCGGAAAATCATGGCACGCCTCAGGCCGCTCCAAGCAATACGCCGGATATAACCGGGCCGTAATCAGCCGGGGCGACGGAGAGCAGGATAAATTGACGAACCGTGAAAAATATATGAACAATTACGCTTATGAGCATGTACCTATTGCACAGATTTTAAGCGTATGATATAGTTGATGGAAAGGAAGCTTGTGGCTGCAAAAAAAGTCATATTGACAGGGGACTAAATGAGTAAACATACCGCCATACTTGATATTGGAAGTTCTAAGGTACTGTGTATAATATGCAGTCCGGATGAAAAAGGCGAGATTATTGTGCACGGCGCTGGGGTGTGCGGTTACAGGGGATACCGGCACGGCGCGTTTTTGGATGAGCGGAAGCTGAAGAATACAATCATTGAAGCTATAGAAAAAGCGGAGGATGACGCAAGGCGGCATGTAAAGGATATTGCCGTTGGAGTAAGCGCTCCGTTTTCAAGGCTGGTCCTTCGAAAGGGCGAAGCCAGAGTGGAGAGCCGGAAGGGACTGATCACCCAGCGGGACATAGACGCAATGATAGATTCTTCATTTGATTATGGCTCCGTGGAAGGCTATGCGCTGATGCATAGTACGCCTGTTGAATTTGAGCTTGAAGGCATACCCTGTTTGGACATGCCCCTTGGTATGCCTGCGGAATATGTAAGAGGGCTCGTATCGCACGTTTATGTCAGCGTATCATATAAGCGTTTGGTGGCGGATGCGCTGTCAAAGCTTGGGCTTGTCGCGGAAACATATATAAGCGTCCCCATGGCCGAAGGGCTTTTTATGATACCGGATCAATACAGCCAGACGGGTGCGCTGCTGATAGACGTCGGATACACGCATACCGATGTAATAAATATAAGAAATTCCGTGCTTGTAGGCGTAAAAACCCTCGAAGTGGGTGGTATGCATTTTACAAACGATCTTGCATACGGCTTTGATATACCGATGCCGGCGGCGGAGGGCCTAAAGCGCAGGTATGTTTATTCTCTCGATTATAAGGACAGTATAGAGAGCATAAGGATACCGGAAAGAGGTGTGTTCAGAGCCGAGTATTCGGCCATACAGGACATAATTGAGGCAAGGACCGATGAACTTATAGAGCTGATTGCGGAGGCTGCCGAGGAATTGGGCGCGCCGCTTGACGGAAGCAGGCTGACGTACCTTACCGGAGGTGGGATTGCCTTGATGCGAGGAAGCTGCGAATATCTGGAGCGGCGCCTCAACACTCCCGTTACTGTAAACATGCCATGGATGCCGCGGTTGAGTTCGCCTAATTATGCAAGCGCATTTTCGGTAATGAATTTTGTCATGAGTGAACGCGATATTGATATGCCGCAGGGAAAAAGCGCGGCGGAGAATCGCGGATTTTTTAATAAATTGAAGGGTATATTTAAAGAGTAGTCAAAGGAGGTTCTATTATGGCGCTGGGTTTGGAATTGGATATGGATGGAGGCCAGTTTGCACAACTAAAGGTTGTTGGAATAGGCGGCGCGGGCAATAATGCCGTAAACCGAATGATACAGTATGGTCTTGCCGGAGTTGAGTTTATAGCGCTGAACACGGACAAGCAGGCGCTGTATCTTTCGCGCGCAAACCAAAAGATACAAATCGGTGAAAAACTTACAAAGGGCCTTGGCGCCGGAGCTGATCCGGAGATAGGGCGCAAGGCCGCGGAGGAAAGCGTTGAGCAGATTGCGGCGGCGCTTGAAGGCGCCGATCTTGTATTTATAACCGCGGGAATGGGCGGCGGCACTGGAACGGGAGCCGCGCCGGTAGTTGCCGAATGCGCAAAGAGCATGGGCATATTGACCATCGGCGTAGTTACAAAGCCGTTTGGCTTTGAGGGCAAGGTCCGCATGAGAAACGCGTTGATAGGTATAAAGAATTTAAAGGAGTCCGTGGATACGCTGATTACGATACCCAACGACAGGCTGATCGATACCGTTGGAAGCTCGCGGCTTACCGAGGCGTTCAGCGTGGCCGATGATGTTTTGAGACAGGGCGTACAGGGAATAAGCGATTTGATCGCAATACCCGCATTAATAAACCTTGACTTTGCGGATGTTAGAACGATTATGAAGGAAAAGGGCATGGCCCACATGGGAATTGGAACGGCGTCAGGCGACAAGAGGGCCGAGGAGGCTGCGCGCCAGGCGGTAGACAGTCCGCTTCTTGAAACGACTATTAGGGGCGCCAGAGGCGTAATAGTAAATATAACGGGGAGCAACGACATGAGCCTTATTGAGACCAGCCGGGCGGCCGAGCTTGTCAGGGAAACGGCTGATCCAGAGGCCAATATAATCGTTGGAGCTGGAATCGACGACGAGATGGGTGACAGCATACGGATTACAGTAATAGCTACAGGCTTTGAGGGCGTGGACGATGATAACCTTGAGGACGAAAGCGACCGCGCCAAAAGAGGCACCTCCGTTAATCAGCCTGCCACGGGCGCTCAACAGGCGCCGCAGGGACAGCCAAAGACAGGCAAGGCCTTGCAGGACCCCTATATATCCCCCTCAAGGGGTCAGCACGACCAGCGCAGGCGTGAGACGCAGCAACAGGCCCCATATAACCAGTCGCATGAACCCAGCCGCAATTACCAGCCATCCCCGTCAACGGATGATGAGGCGGAACCGTACTTCCGCAGGCAGGACCTTCCCAGGGATGGCAGAAATCCAAATGACAGGTCCAATCTGGATATGCCCAGTTTTCTGAGACGCAAAAAGGATTAAGATAATAATAGCTAAAGCGCCATCCACATTATAACGGGGATGGCGCTTGAACTCATGAAAGAAATGGTGATCATGCTGACACTCCGAAATAAAACGGATCGGCTATTGCGCTATCTCCCCATATAGAAGACGCCATGGTGTGCATTTTTTGCATGTATCCGGTCGTGCCATATAAACCGGCGCAATATGTTTCTTAAGGTTCATTGTTCTCCGTAGATGCCATAAAAAAGGTTATTATTAAAGAAACCCAGATATTTGCTCTATACTCTTAATTTCATCTATATGATTTTTGAATATGTTTGTCGTATTTGAAAGCGCAGCCCCTATTTCCCGAGTATAGTAGCTGGCAACATTGTTTGTATGGATTTACATTTCCTCAGCGGTGGGCGTCCCCATAAAATGTTTTTTCTCGATTCTTTATTGGTACGCTGGTTATCGGGTATTGAATTATATAAAAGTTAAAAGTCGGCCGCTGATTTCAGGGCAAGCGATATAAGAGTACTATATTCGTTAATATCAAGCGGGGATTTTTCCATATCAAAAAGTATGTCTGAATCAGCGTCGTATATCTGAAGACCACTTCTTTTTCTGTACAACGTTGACTTCAGATGCTTCGTTTGTTGAAAGCTGAGTTCCCAAAAGCCACATTACGTATCTGGCGACATCCTTAGGAAACTTATCAAGCGCTTGGCCTATTGTTTCGCCGCGCGAATATGCGCCGATAAAGTTTGTGGATTGCATCAAAAATCCAAGGTCATTGTGCTCCACTACCACATCAATGGTAATTGGCATTGCGTTTCACCTATAGATACAAATCAACGCCCCCAGCGCTGCATCTTGCCTTTGATATGCCGGCTGGGGGACGAATGAGGATAATACTCGTTAACGGACTCAGGCGCCCTTTGTAAAGATAAACTTATTCTGAAAATAGTAGTTTACAAAGAACATCGGAGTGTCAACCAAAATCTTAGAGAGCAGGTATCCAACTCCCACGCCAACCAGTATATCTATGCCAAATGCGCTTACAAGCATAACACAGCCTGCCAGCAGCGCAAATTTCCAGAGGCTGCCGCGGCTGTTCTTTTTAAATACAAAGTAGCGGTTTATCGAATAGTTAAGGGCCGAGCTGACTATACGCGCGCAGACCAGCCAAATGGCGGCGGGCTGAATTATGTTGGCGGGTATAAAGGGGACTATTGGAAACGCAAGGCATAACGCATAATATACCGCATAATCCACTGCTGCCGAAGTAAGCGACGACGCAGAGAATTTTATAAGCCTTTTAAATATGCAGAAAGCGTCCTTAAAGGAATTAAAGCTTGAACTTTTATTCCCGTCGATATATACGGTGTTTATTGGAACCTCAATCACATGTACCGGCCAGGATTTAAGGTTGAGGAGCATGTCCATTTCGTATTCATATCTTTCGCCTTCCAAAGATATGAGAACATCGAAAAGCGAAGAATGCACACCCCTCAACCCTGTTTGGGTATCAGATACGTGTATTCCTGAAACCATATAGAATGCTATCTTGGTTATCCAGTTTCCGATTTTGGAGCGCAGCGGGACATGTTTGGCTGCAAACCGTCTTACGCCCAGTACAAAGGCCTGTGCATCCGCCTTTAATGCGTCCATTACTTTTAAGATGTCAGCGGGGAGGTGCTGGCCGTCGGCGTCAGCCGTTACTACGCCCGCGACATTCCCCATCTCCTTTAGGCGCTTAAGGCCGGTTTTAAGCGCGGAGCCTTTGCCGCGATTATCAGGGTAGGAGATTACCTCTACGCCAAGCGACCTTACGGAGCTGAAAATTTGCGAACAGTCCTTGCCGCTTCCATCGTCTACTACAAGCACCTTTAATGATGCAGCCTGTAACTCTTCTATTAACGAAATAAGTCTCTTGTCGGGCTTATAGGCCGGTATTAAAACGTAGTATTCCATATATCCTCTCGTTTTTGAGCATATTAGCTTACCAATCACAGCCGTACGGCTTATATGTGGCATTGCTGTCGAGTAATTTATACCTATCAGAATAACATGATCATGGGTATGCGCAAATCACGGACGCCCGCTTAACGCTGATAAGGCGTTGCCGATTATAATTATGACGCTCCCTTTTCCAGATTATAAGTTAAAATTACCTCTATACTATTATTGTCTAAATTCGGAAGTTTAACAAGCCCAAATTAAAGAATTTCAAAAAAAGTGTTTTGTGTTGGCCTCCTATTATGCGATAGGGCTGCTCCTGAAAATATCGCGGCTCAGTAACGCCGCAAAAATTCAAAAATCCGGCCTTTCACTATTTGCACAGGCAGTAACCTCTATGAGAAACCCGCTAACTTTAAGCCGGATTTTTACTTACAGATAAACATTTTAATAAACAGACCGGTATTTGGCAAAAATATACGCATAGCTACCTTTTGATATACAGCTTTGGGGGTTTGATTATGGAAAAGAAAAATAAAAAAAGCAAGTGGAGGGCAATCCGGAGGGTTATTCTGGGAGTAACCCTTGCTGTGATTGCGTTTCTCGTGTTTTTTGCTGTTGACGTGTTTGACATGGATGAATGGCATGACTTTGAGCCGGAACTCATCTTGGATTCAAAGAAGTCGCTTATGGTCTATGACAAAAACGGCGGCGAGGCCAGCCTTCTGTACAGTAAGGAAAACAGGCAGTGGATAGGCATTGACGAAATACCCATGCATGTCCGCTATGCCTTTATATCTGCGGAGGACGCCAGGTTTTACGAGCATGGCGGAGTTGATATTATTAGAATCTTCGGCGCGGCGCTGCACGATTTAAAGGTTGGCAGCCTGGAACAGGGGGCGTCAACGATAAGCCAGCAGCTTATAAAACTAAGCCATCTGACCACCGAAGAGGAAAAGCCGGAAAAAACAATGGCAAGAAAGCTTGAGGAAGCCGTGCTTGCATGTAAAATGGAGAGACAGTTCGACAAGGACGAGATATTGGAGATGTATCTGAATTACGTCTACTTCGGTGCGGGCTATTATGGCGTGGAGGCAGCGGCGCGCGGCTATTTTGGAGTACACGCAAACGAGCTTACGGTAGCGCAGGCGGCAATGCTTGCTGGCATTTTGAAATCCCCGTCCAATTACGCCCCCCACCTCAATATGGAAAAGTCGTTAAACAGGCGTAACCTTGTACTATCCTTGATGCGTGACTATGGCTATATATCGGAAGATGAGTATACGAAATATCGTGAGGAACCGGTCACGCTCAGCACCGCAACCAACAGAAACGTAAGAAATTATTACATAGATATGGCGATTGAAGAGGCCTGCTCTATTCTTAACGTTAATACGGAAACCCTGCTTACGGGCGGCTATAAGATCTACACAGCTATGGATTCAGGGCTTCAGGAATACTGTGCCCAGCTTATGAAAAACGAAGAGCTGTTCCCCGCCGAAGACGTGCAGGGGGCGATTGTTGTAGTCGACGTAAATACGCGTATGGTCGCCGCCGTAATGGGCGGACGCGAATATGATGTTGCGCATGGATTTAACCGCGCTACAGACATCAGAAGGCAGCCTGGATCCGTAATAAAGCCTATAATCTCATACGCGCCCGCGCTTGAGTATCACGGCTATACGGCCGCCACGATGATACTGGACGAGCCTACAAGCTTTGGAGACTACGAGCCAGGCAATGCCGGAGGGAAGTATTATGGATGGGTTACAATGAGAGAGGCTGTAAAGCGTTCCCTTAATGTACCGGCGGTAAAGGTGCTGTCGGATGTAAGCGTTTCCGGCGGAAAGTTGTTTGCACAAAGGCTTGGCATAGAATTTGACGAGGCTGACGGCGGCCTGGCCCTAGCTCTCGGCGGCTTTACCTATGGGGTGTCGCCGCTTCAACTGGCGGGGGCCTATGCTTGCTTTGCGTCAGGCGGGTATTATGACGCTCCGGCATTGATAACAAAGATTACCGACTCGTCCGGAGAGACGCTCTACGAACGCGAGTCCTCAATGATAAGGGTCATGAGCGAGGAAAACTCCTATATACTCACAAGCATGCTTAAAAGCGCGGTGCTTGAGGGGACGGGGCACAGGCTGTCCGCGCTTGAAATGCCTATAGCCGGAAAAACTGGAACCGTGGGCGACAGCAGCAGCACGCGCGACGCATGGATGGCGGCCTATAATCCCGAATATACAGCAACTGTATGGATTGGGTACGATAAGGACGAAGACGGAAAAAAACTGCCTTCGGACGCTACGGGAGGCTCGTATCCGGCATTAATACTCTATGAGCTGTTCAAGTATCTATATCCAAACGGGAGTGAAATAGACTTTGCAATGCCCAAAGGCGTTAAGGAATACCGGCTGGATGGATACACCCTGGCAAACAGCCATTCGGCGGTGCTTGCAACTGCGCTTACACCGTCAAACATGGTCGTCAAGGAGGTTTTCGCGGAGGGAACGGAGCCGGGCATACGCAGCGAATACTGGTCCCTTCCGGCGCCGCCCAACGATATTAAGGGCGAGTTGGCTAACGGGCTGCCGCGCATAAGCTTTACGCCTTTGAAAAGCCATATCCTATACAGACTGTTTCGTCAGGATAACTATGGATCCGTGGTGCTCATAGGGGAGTGGAGTGGAAACACCAACAGGGTGACGTATGCCGACACATCGGCGGAGCATGGCATGAGATATGCCTATTATATAGTGCCTGTGCATCCTGAAATAATAATAGACGGCAAGCCTGTAGAGGGAATTAAGTCAAAGTCCGTTACCATACAAACGGACCAGTCCTTCGTGCCGCCAGTTGACATACCAAATTATACGGATGACCCCGAATATACTACTCCGGACCCTTCCATTCCAACGGATGATTCCGGCGAAACGGACAATCCGCCCCGCCCCACCCCTGGAGGGGAAGCGTTTATTCTTCCATTTTAAATCTAAAAGCGCCTCCGAATTCAAAATACTAGAATCATTTACTGTATATGAAAAAAGGACCGGATTGCCGGCCCTTTCGCTTTATAAGGCATTTCATTATCCTTCGAAGAAATCGCCCCTTCGATAATCGTAAACAGCGCTGGTACCTATTGAGAAGTCCTCAAGGTTTTCTAAAACCTTACCCGTGCCTATCGCCACGCAGGATATGGGATCCTCAGCTACATAACATGGCACCTTCGTATGCTCGGCAATGAATTTATCCATACCGTAGAGCAGCGCGCCGCCGCCTGTAAGGCATATGCCGTTTTCAGCAATATCGCTTGCGAGCTCGGGCGGGGTCTTTTCAAAAATGCTTCGCACGCTTTCAAGTATCGACTGAAGAGGTTCTTCAAGCGCGTCTATCATCTCGTTGGAGCCAACCACTATTGCCTGAGGCAGCCCAGATATGAGGTTGCGGCCCCTGACGTCTATAAACAGCTGTTCCTTTCTCGGATAGGCCGACCCAATCCTTATCTTCATCTCCTCAGCCGTGCGTTCGCCTATGAGAAGATTATGCTTCTTGCGCATGTAGCGGACTATCGAGTCGTTGAACTTGTCGCCGGCTATCTTGATGGATTCGGACAACACTGCGTCGCGCAGGGAAATTACAGCCACGTCGGTAGTACCGCCGCCAATATCCAGCACCATGTTGCCGCGTGGCTGGGATATATCTATTCCAGCTCCTATTGCCGCGGCTATCGGCTCGTCAATAAGATATGCGTACCGCGCTCCGGCGCTCTCCGTAGCGTCGATAACAGAACGTTTTTCAACCTGGGTAACTCCCGAAGGGACACATACAACTACCTTGGGCTTGAATAATATGCGCGTTCCAACCACCTTTTTCAAAAAATGCTGTAAAAGCCGCTGCGTAATGTCAAAATTGGAAATTACTCCATCCCGAAGCGGACGGATGGCTATTATGTTCCCAGGAGTTCGCCCTAGCATGCGCCTGGCCTCTTCCCCTATTGCCATGATACGCCCGGTTATCTTTTCAACAGCGACGACCGACGGCTCTCTGAGCACTATCCCCTTATTGCTTACATACACAAGCACGCTGGAGGTGCCGAGATCTATTCCTACATCGTTAAACTCTAAAAAACCCATCTGTGTTCCTTCCCAAAGCGCCCAAGGCGCGTATATATGTCATGATAATACAATAAATCACGTACATTTACAAATGTAAATGTTGCAAAGTTATTTTATCATTTACCGAACGTCACGGCAAGCCTGACGGTGCATTATTCTGTGACTTTTTGTGGAAACATAACGCCGTTCATAAAAAATTCGCAATTAACAGCACGGCAGATAAAAAGCAAATGCTTTAATAAAAATAGAAGCCTTCTTGCATTCATCTAACGCCCCGCATAATTACCTCCCTAAATATCTAACATAAACATGAAAAAAGCCGTCCCCCATGGGGAACGACCTTCTAGCAACGGTATCTGAAAGGAGATCATCCACTGCTTTTCACTTGCAATATTATTATAAGCCAGTCTTGCCGATAGATCATCACAAAATTGTTACAGTTGACTTAAAGTTCTGTTACCCTTGTCAACTGAGGATATTTATCGTTTAAGCTTTTTCATATTCTAAACCTGTTCTTTAATATTATGTCAGCCCATCTAACCGCGTCCCTAACAGCTTCAAAACCCGAATCGTTGCCTGCGCGTATGGCATCCGCATAAACTCCGCGTTTTGCTGCTAGAGTTATAGCTTCGGCAATCAGCTTCCCGTTGCTGGACTGGTTGCGCCCCACAAGGAGCCGGGCGGCCGACGCGTCGCCACGTATTAGTCTAGGCAGGTCGAACGCCTTGGCCACATCATCATCCGGTTCTTTCGTACCGGCGATGGCGTTTTTAGGGCAAACAGCCTGGCATATTTCACACCCAAGAAACCCAGGCAGCATTTCCTTGACAAAATCGGGGTGGCATGCCGTGCCCATATGCCAGCGTATACAGCGCTTATAATCAACTCCATTCGCGGTTATCGCCCCCGTAAGGCATGCGCGCGCGCACATGGAACAGCATCCGCATTCCTCGCACGGCTCTTCCGTGCTCAGGGGGCCGCACAGCTCTGTAACAAACGTGGTAAGAACGGTTCTTGATCCCAGCCCTTTTAGCCTTAAGAGCCCGTTGCGGCCCATAACGCCGATTTTTGCGTTGAGGAGCAGCGGTATCACCGGGACGTGAGACCTCTCAGTACGCGCCCCCATTCCCCTAAGATTTGATACAAAGGCATTGCCGGCATGGTATGATGAGTTAGACGCCAAATAATATGCGGGAATTGGTTCGTCAATGCTGTGGGGGACATATGCCCACGCCAAGACCAAAATGGTTTTTGTAAAGGCAGGAAGACCGTAGCCGGTTTTCTCAAGCGAAGGGTCAATATAGTATACCCGTGAGAAGCCCAGAGATCTCGCAACCCATTCAATTTCGGTATGCATTATAAAGCACCTCCGATTAAATATAACACAGTTGATGCGCTATCACAAGCCGGCTCAAGGGGCTGTTAAATAAACAATAAATGGATGTATTGGAGCTGGCAAGGTTTTCTTTTTTGTCCTGTCATAGTATAATGTAGTATGGAATGGCAAGCGATTAAGAATAAAAGCTTAAGCTGCCATATAGCTGTTCAATGATCTCAGGTTTCCATAGCTTATTATCTATTATCTGTTATAAAGGAGAAGGAGGCGGCGTCATGGAGGATGTACGTGTAGCGGGAAGATCGATACGCTATCTTTCGTTAATGGCCAGGGAATACCCAACTATACAGGCGGTAAGCTCAGAGATAATCAATCTTCAGGCAATATGCAATCTGCCAAAGGCAACAGAGCATTTTATGAGCGACATTCATGGGGAACACGAGGCGTTTTTACACATAACCAACAATGCGTCCGGAGCAATCAGGGACCGCATTGAAATGGTATTTGGAAACTCGTTAGGGGAAGGAGAGAGGAGGAACCTCGCGGCGCTTATATATTACCCCGAGCAAAAGATGGAGCAGGCGAGGGCGTCTGGTACGGACATGAACGACTGGTACAGGGTGGCGCTATACCGGCTGATAGCCATATGCAGGGCGACGACATCAAAGTATTCGCGTTCAAAGGTGAGAAAAGCGCTTCCAAAGGACTTTTCGTATATAATCGATGAGCTTTTGCATACTCACTATGTTGACAGCGATAAGGAAAGGTATTATGAGAGGATTATAACCAGCATAGTAGACCTCGACAGGGCTTATGCGTTTATTGTGGCGCTTTCAAGCCTTATAAAACGAATGGCGGTGGATCATCTCCATGTGGTTGGCGACGTTTTCGACCGCGGCCCGCATGCCGATGTAATTTTGGATAGGCTAATTGATCATCACAGCGTAGATATACAGTGGGGGAACCACGACGTTCTTTGGATGGGAGCGGCGGCGGGAAGTCCCGTATGCGTGGCGACCGCGATTAAAAACTGCGTGCAATACGACAATCTGGATATGCTTGAAAACTCATATGGTATCAATATATTGCCGCTAGCCCTTTTTGCATCCGAATACTATTCTGATGTTGACTCTTCGGTTTTCACCCCAAGGAAAATGCCGTCCGAGCACTATATGCCAAAGGACATGAGCCTTTACGCGAGAATGCATAAGGCCATATGCGTAATACAGTTCAAGCTTGAGGGGCAGCTGATAAAGCGGCGTCCCGAGTATAGGATGGCGGACAGGGATATGCTTTCCAGAATAGACTATTCGGATATGAGCATAACCATCGGAGGAAAGAAGTATCCGCTGAAGGATACCGAATTCCCCACAATAGATCCGGCCGACCCCAACAGGCTAACCGAGAGCGAGGTGCTGCTCATGGAGCAGCTTACCTCATCATTCCAAAACAGCCATAAGCTTCAGTCCCACGTCAGGTTTTTATATTCGGCAGGCAGCGTGTACCTGTGCTACAATGGCAACCTGCTATATCATGGATGCATTCCGTGCGACGACAACGGCGAGTTTATGAAATTCGACTGCGATGGAAGGCTGCTGTCAGGCAAGGAGTATTTGGATTACGCCGACAAGGTTGCGCGAATGGCCATGTATGCTCCCGAGGGTTCGGAAGCCCGCGAAAAGGGCAGGGATTTCATGTGGTTCCTGTGGTGCGGAAGAAATTCGCCGATATTTGGCAGACGACAGATAACGACGTTTGAAAGGGCTCTGATTGAGGATAAATCAACGCATAAGGAGCCGAAGAACGCCTACTATGAATATTGTGACGATGAGGATTTCGCACTCAAAGTCCTCAATCATTTTGGGCTTAACGAGAGCTATTCGTGCATAGTAAACGGCCATATCCCAGTAAAGGCCAAGGAGGGCGAGGAGCCGCAGAAGGCGAATGGCCGCCGTGTAGTGATAGACGGCGGGTTTTGCAGGGCCTACCAGCCGCAGACAGGGATAGCCGGATACACGATGTTTTTCACCTCCCAGCGCATACGAATAGTAGCTCACGAGGCTTACGGAACCAATGACATGCATTTTCTTGATAACGACATAAGAACGCATGGTACGGTTGTAAGGAATCTTCCCGAGCGGCTTTTGGTGGGCGATACGGATATTGGAGCTGGACTTAAGGAGCGAATCGATGACCTTAAGGCGCTCCTTGATGCATATAGAATGGGTATAGTAAAGGAAGCCTAGTCAGTTTAATAAGGGGAGCGCGGGGTTCGGTTCACTCCGCGCTCCCCTTATATAAATATAAAACATGTATGTATACGCAAGCATGTAGACTGCCATGTTTGGATAAAAAGCCCGCCGGCATTACATTTAACGGCATCATATTCACATATTGTTAAAAAAACTGTTAATTATAGCTGAGGATGATTTGAAAAGGCTCCATTATGGTGTATAATGTAGACGCATGAATACGAAGGATTTTACAAAATATAAACCCAGGCAGAATAGGGGGCTGCTCCCCTTTCTTAAACGTTTCCGTGTTATAATCTCGGTGTTTTTGTGCATATTCACAACGCTGTTCCTGTTCATACCATTTTTATTCAGCCCTGAGCTTGCTATGGGCGCCATGACCGGATCGGTTGAGGCGAACGAAGGAGAGGAAACCGGGGAGGAACAGCCAGGGGGAGAGCAGGAAGCGCCGGGAGAAACCCCATTTGGAGATGGCTTAGGAAATGAAAGCGTTGGTAAGCTTCTGTACAAGCTGGGAGACGACAATAGCGATATAGCCCGAATACAGGAAACCCTGATGAACCTTGGGTATATGGACTCGGATGAACCTACGACCAAGTTTGGCTCCGCGCTTGAGGACGCCGTAAAGAGAATACAGCGGACGCATTACCTTGAGGAGACGGGCACGGTTGATGAAAAGCTTATGGCGCTCCTTGAATCCGGGACGGCTATGCCATATGTTATTGAGCGTGGAAACAAGGGCAACGACGTTTTGATGCTTCAAACCCGTTTGAATGAGCTGGGCTTTTATCAGGATAAAAACAATGGCTATTTCGGAGTTGCCACGGAGAACGCTGTGGGTATGTTTCAGGCTAAAAACGAACTTACCGTAAATGGCAGGGCTGATCTCGAAACAAGAAGCGTCCTATATTCTCCGAAGGCAAGGTATAGCGACGATTCGATGCAGGACCCGAACCTTCCGCTTGAGACAGGAACTCCGGCCCAGCCGTCTCCTACGGCTACGCGGAGGCCGGACGCATCTCCCACGCCTAGGGAAACCCCCAAGCCGTCGTCAACCCCTAAGCCGAATGTCACACCTACGCCTACCAGAACCCCTGCGATAACTCCACGGCCTACGCAGGGACCCGCGCCGACGCCTACTCAGCCCCCATCCGCCAATGTGGAGACATTTATCAGCATATTGACGGCCCAGCTGGGAAAACCATATGTCTGGAGCACGGAGGGTCCTGACAGCTTCGATTGTTCGGGACTGGTATACTATTGCCTGAGACAGGCTGGCGTCAGGGTGTCACGCTACACTGCGGCCGGCTACTCACAGGTCGAAAGTTGGGGGCTTATAAGCCGCCAGTCAGACCTCAAGCGCGGAGATCTGGTGTTTTTCAGCAATTCGTCGGGATATATAAACCATGTTGGAGTATATCTTGGCTACAATAGCTATATACATGCATCATCGTCTGCCGGAGAAGTGGTGATTTCCAGCTGGAACAACTGGGCCGTCACAAACTTTGAACTTGGCAGGAGAGTGTTTTAGATGAAGTTCATACCAAAAGGGTTCCATAGTACAGCGGAACCCTTTTAATTGTGTTTGAATCCATGGACATAAAGCGGCGGTGCCCACGGCTAAATATACAATATTTTAGGGATTCCTTTGTTGGCAATATTCAAAATCGGGACTATAATTGAACTATATATTGTTCTTTTAAGGAGGACGAGTTATGATACCAGAAACAATGGACGCACTTGTAAAGCCAAATAGAGAAAAGGGCCTCGTACTTGAAAGGAGGCCGGTGCCATCTCCAGGTATGGGCGAGGTCCTCATACGAATACATAAAACCGCGATCTGCGGAACGGATGTTCATATTTACAACTGGGATCCCTGGAGCGAAAAGAATATCGTACCGCCCATGATAGTCGGGCACGAATATGTAGGCGTTATTGCCGCGCTGGGAGCCGGCGTTACAGGCTATAAGATAGGGCAGCGCGTGTCAGGCGAGGGTCATATAGTATGCGGACGCTGCCGCAACTGCAGGTCGGGCAATGGCCAGTGGTGCAAACATGCAAAGGGCGTGGGTGTAAACCGCGCGGGCGCTTTTGCCGAATACCTCTGCATACCGGCAACCAATGTAATACCCGTTAGCGAAGATATACCGGATGATATTGTGTCCTTCTTTGACGCCTATGGCAATGCTACGCATACGGCGCTTATGTTTGAAACCGTGGGGGAGGACGTGCTGATAACCGGCGCGGGCCCGATTGGAATGATGGCCGCGGCAATCTGCAGGCACGGCGGAGCCAGAAGGGTAGTGGTAACCGATATAAACGATTACAGGCTTGACCTTGCAAAGAGGATGGGCGCGACGCATATTGTAAACGTTTCGTGCGACAAGCTGAGCGACGTGATGGCAAACGCCAATATAAAAGAAGGCTTTGACGTAGGCCTTGAGATGAGCGGCAATGGCGCGGCCCTGAATCAAATGCTAAGTACTATGCGCAATGGCGGCAGGGTGGCCCTATTGGGCATCGCGGGCCCGGGTACGGTCATAGATTGGAACGACGTAATCTTTAAGGGCCTTACCCTTCAAGGCATATATGGGCGCAAGATGTACGAAACCTGGTATAAGATGGCGGCAATGATACAGGCGGGTCTGGACCTGTCGCCGATCATTACGCATCGGTTCAATTACCGCGATTATGAGAAGGGCTTTGCCGCAATGAACAGCGGAAATTCCGGAAAGGTAGTGCTCGACTGGACCAAATAGCGGTATTCGTTTGTAAAAGCTATTGTTGGCGGCGGTTTAGCGCCGCACGGACTATTATAAATAAGCAAAGGAGAATGAGAAAGAAATGAAGCGGGCTTATGAAATATTTAGAAAAGAGCTTGACAACATACGCGACGCCGGTACCTTTAAGGACGAGCGTATAATTACGACCCCTCAGAAATCAAGAATTGATACAACCAATACCAGCGGCGTACTAAATATGTGCGCAAACAACTATCTGGGGCTGTCAAATCATCCCGCTCTTATTGAGGCGGCCAAGGCCAGCTATGACGAGTGGGGCTTCGGCCTTTCCTCGGTCAGATTTATTTGCGGAACCCAGAAGATACACAAAATGCTTGAAAAAAAGATCAGCGACTTTCTGGGCATGGAGGATACGATCCTGTATTCCTCCTGCTTTGATGCCAACGGCGGCTTGTTTGAAACGCTGCTTGGGCCGGACGACGCAATAATATCGGATGAACTTAACCATGCAAGCATCATAGACGGCGTTCGCCTATGCAAGGCTAAGCGTTTCCGCTATAAGAACAACAACATGGATGATCTCAGAACCCAGCTTGAGGCGGCAAAGGATTGCCGTATTAAGCTGATAGCTACCGACGGGGTTTTCTCGATGGATGGCTTTATAGCGAATCTTCCGGCGATATGCGACCTTGCGGACGAGTATGGCGCGCTGGTGATGGTGGACGACAGCCACGCGGTCGGATTCATGGGTGAGCATGGGCGCGGCACGCACGAGCACTGCGGCGTAATGGGACGCGTGGACATAATAACGGGCACGCTTGGCAAGGCGCTCGGAGGCGCGTCAGGCGGGTTTACCAGCGCAAGCAAGGAGGTTGTTGACCTGCTCAGGCAAAGGTCCAGACCCTACCTGTTTTCAAACACTTTGGCTCCCGCAATATGCGCCGCGTCGATCAAGGTGTTTGATATGCTGATGGAGTCAACCGCCCTCAGGGATAAGGTTCATGAGAATACCGCATACTTCCGTTCAGAGCTTGGAAAGCTTGGCTTCGACGTTCCCGAGAGCACGCATCCCATTGTGCCGGTAATGCTCTATGACGCGCGGGTGGCCCAGGAGTTTGCGGCGCGCATGCTGGATAAGGGCGTATATGTGGTAGGATTCTTTTATCCTGTTGTGCCCCAGGGCAAGGCAAGGATTAGAACGCAGGTCTCAGCCGGACATTCAAAGGAGGACCTCGATTTTGCCGTAAGGTGCTTTAAGGAAGTAAAGGAAGAGATGGGCATATAAGAAATTATAGATGCGCTGATGCGCACAAATAACGGGTTTTTGCAGGGCGATGGATAAGTACCGCCGCCCTGCTTTATTATTGCGTTTATTCAGAGCGGAGAGTCGCCATAACGACATCGGGACGGTTAAATAACCTTATCGGAACCACGCTGTTACCCAGGCCCCTGCTGACTATCATAGTGGTTTCGCCCTCAGTGTAGGCCCCCGACGTATATTGAGGGAACAGTCCCTGGTCAGGAGCGAATAGTCCCCCGACAAACGGAACGCGGAACTGTCCTCCGTGGGCATGGCCGCAGAACACCAGGTCAAGCGAATAGCGTTTGAATATCTCCATATAGTTTGGCCTATGGCACAGAAGTATGGTAAAATCATCGGGATTGCCCATGACCGTTTCAATACGCCTGCTTATAACCGTATCAGAATCCGAGTCAAAGACACCTGCAATGGATATGCTCCGTTCTCCACGCAGGATTTTTGCCCCGGTATTTTCCAAAACATGTACGCCGGCATTGACCAGTTTGCCATATATCTCATTATGGTTTTCAAGCCTTTCCTCATGGTTGCCCGAAACATAATACACAGGCGCTATTGCTACTGCGCCATATATGAACTCCATGGCCGCATTTATATCCGGTCTCCTTCGGTCGACCAAATCGCCGGTTATTACTATGATATCGGGCGCCTCCCTAGAAAGCAAAGCCAATAATGAGGAGTTTCCCTTTCCAAATGTTTTATTATGAAGGTCTGAAACCTGAGCAATCCTGAACCCATCGAATTCGATCGGTAGCCTCCAACTTGAATGTTCAATATATGTAATGCCAAGTCCATTGGCCTGCCACCATAGAAAGATGGAAACCGCCGCCAGTGAAAATACGATTATAAACAATAGCTTCATTTTTTTCTTTTTATGCGCGGTCATGGACGCGAGCCAGGCCGGTTTTCGCGGGCGCCGCCTGAAGTATGCCCTGAATCGCTGGAAAGCGTGAGCACTCCGGCAAGCTTAACGGTTTCATACTCGGTTTCTCCGATAAAAACCGTATATTCAGATCCAACGTTGAATTCGGGAAGGGATAGCACAACCGACTGGTATTCCATAGGGGGCGTCCATTCGAACAGTTCACTGCCGCTGCCATCCTCTATTTTAATAGCACCTGAACGCTTCGGGGATAAGCCAAGCGCTATTGCCGGCTGCTCAGACGATGAAGTAGGAAGCGCGGCCATCGCCGTCCCTCCTGCCGCCGCTACAGTTCCGCCCTTGATCACACAATATGAGCCATAGTCGAGGGCGCCGTTATTGGAATTGATGTCACTGTTGATGAGAAGCGTTCCGCCGACTATAAGGATGCCGCCGTTGGAATCTATCCCGTCGCCTCCAGCAGCTATATTTATCGAGCCGCCCGTAACGCGTATAATACAGCCGTTATTTGTTTTAAAGGCGTCTGGCTCCCGCCTTCCGCCGTAATCAGCATCGTCAGAGCCGCCGCTGGCATTGATGCCGTCTTCATCGGATACTATTGACAGCGCGGCTCCCCCAATATGCACGGCAGCACCTTCAATGCCTTCGTGCGAATTGTTTATTTTAATATTACCCCCGGTTATGCTTACATGTTCGTCGGCATGAATAGCGTCGTCACCGGTGGATATGGTGATATCGCCTCCGTCCACTGCAACGCTGGCGTTTGAATGAATAGCGTCGTCCGCTGAATTTAATGAAATAGTACCGCCGGTAATTACTATACCTAGGTCGGACTTTAATCCTTTCATCCCGCTGTCCGCGTTTTTTTCATATTCGGTATATCCGCCTCCTGAAGTAATATCAATAGCGCCGCCGTCGAACTTTATTACGCTTTCCGCATCCACGGAATTGCCCGAGGATACTATCTTTACGCTTCCGCCCGTTATTTGAATGAATCCCTTGTCAACATCATTGTTTGTAGTCTTTATTCCCTCGTCGCCGGAGATTAAATCAATTTTTCCGCCGCTTATAAGCACACAGTCCCTTCCGACCAGCGCATCGTCCTCAGCTTTGACCGTTATAATGCCGCCGCCGATTTTAAGCTTGTCTTTTGAATAAATCCCGTTATTGTAGTTGGCCTGGACGCTTAGCGTTCCGTCTCCGATTATTGTGAGGTCGTCCATGGAAAAGACAGCTGCGTTAGGCTTGTTTTCATCATTAGCCACGCTTGAGTAAGTACTGCCATCGGAGATGCTGTTTATCGTTCCCTCCGCCAGTATAAGAACAAGCTTCTTTGCGTTCTTCACATATATGGCCGGACCGTCTTCGCTGAATATGTCGGCGCCATTGAGCACAAGCCGGACGGGTTCATCATCCGGGCTGTCAATCAGCAGCCTTCCATCCTGCAAACTGCCGCTCAATACATAGGTACCGCCGGCGCTTACCGTAACAACCCCGTAGGAAGCGTCCAAATTAATTGATTCCGAGCCTTCAGCTCTCCAGCTGTCGTCAAGGTCGGTTGACTTAAACTCTGAAAACTCTATTCCTGAGATTATTTCATCCTTACCCTTTATCGAGATACTGTCCTGAGACACACTATACCCGTCGGAACCGATTACATTATTGACGTCGTCTGGCGGATAAGTATTTGACGGATTGCTATGAGGGTCTGAAACGCTGCATCCCAAGAGCAGGGCTGCGGATAATAGGAATGAAATGATAACGGCGGCCTTATTATTCATAATACCTCCTATGCTAGGCGAGATTTAAGCTTTGACAAGCGCACCTAAAAGTAGTATAATCCTAACTCGTGGATATTTCATGAACAGAATTGGTCATTTTAAGGAAATTCACGGCCAATCAACAGCATTATACTGCTGACCAAGGGCGCATTGACAATAAGATATATAATTTATGCCGCTGCAACCTTTGCGTTGTTATAAAGGTATTATTGTTGTATAATTGGCAAATAGACTCATCCGGCCTCGCATAATGGAGCGAAATCCCGATTGCACGGCTGAAAGGGGCCTTAATAATTCAATTTTTGGAGGAAATCTATGAGGCGATCATATGCAATAAGCGTAATTGCGCTTGTTTTAGTGGCAATAAACCTGTTTGTTGTTGGATGTGGATGCAATAAGGAGGGCGGACAGATTGATGTAAACAATCCAGGCAACACCGCTCAACCGTCCGGTACTGAAATACCTATTTACGAACTTGACGGCCATGACGACGCCACACCGGCCCCGCTTCTTTCATATGAAGAGTACAGGGCGCTTAATTCAGATGTAATTGGGTGGATAAAAATTGAGAACACCAAGGTTAATTATCCGTTGGTCAAGTGCCCGGACGGCGATGAGAACAAGTACTACCTAAACCATAGCGTTGAACGCAACAATTCAAAGTCCGGCGCTATCTTTTTGGATTACCGCTGCGATGTGGAAAGCAAGCATAAGATACTGTTTGGCCACAATATGCGAAGCGGAACGATGTTTGCCGATGTAAACAACTACTCAAACGCCTCCTTTTATAATTCTCACCGCACATTCACTGTGAAATTCGGCGATACGGACTATACTTATAAGGTGTTCGCCGCATATGACACGCATGTGAACGATGCAAGGTATATGAAGGTTGATTTTAAGAGCGACGCTGGATTCGCCGGTTTTATGAACGATCTGGCCAAATTGTCGATGTACCCCGTTGACACAAAGGTGACCGAGTCTGATGAAGTTATAACGCTTTCGACCTGTAACCATAGCAATTACCAGAACGGAAGGTTTGTGGTTCACGCGGTAAGGGTTGGTTAGCATCAGCTAGTCAAAAAGCTGCAAAAGCCGCCGTGTCCTCATATGAGGCCGCGGCTTTTTAATATGATTATCCCACCGGGGATTAATATATGTTATACAAATTCCAACAACCATGGCATTATGCTATAATAAATAATTAGGCGGTTTTTGCGGCTCCGGTTTATGGGAGCGCGTCTCTGCTGAATTTCAAGCATAATAAAGGCTGGAAGATATATGGAAAGCATACCCCAGAACAAGATGGGATCGCATCATGTCCCATCCCTATTAATCAAAATGTCGCTTCCAATGATGTTGTCCATGTTCGTTATGGCGTTATACAACATAGTGGACAGCGTATTTGTGTCCATGCTGAGTGAGCGGGCGCTTACCTCGGTTACCCTGGCGTTTCCGTTTCAGATGCTGCTGGTAGGTGTTTCAGTTGGTACGGCGGTGGGCAGCTGTTCACTTATATCAAGGCGGCTTGGACAGGGGTTGCAGCATGAAGCGGATTCGGCGGCAAGCAATGGCATGTTCCTAGCCGTATTAAGCGGCATAGTGTTTGGAATACTCGGACTTACGCTTTCCAGGCCTGCCATTGCAATGTTTACCGATGATATACCCATGCTCAACGATAGCGTAACGTACCTTACCATATGCTCCTCGCTGAGTATATTCTCAATGATCCAGATCATGTGCGAAAAAACGCTGCAGGGTACCGGCAACATGATGCATCCTATGATAATACAGCTCGTTGGTGCGGTTATAAACATAGTTCTTGACCCAATCATGATATTTGGACTGCTGGGCTTCCCAGCCATGGGCGTTGCGGGAGCCGCCGTAGCGACAGTTGCCGGACAAGCCGTAGGTATGGTGCTGGGGATAATTTTGCTGAAAAGATCGAAGCACATAAGCGTAAAGCTGTTTAAGGTGCACAGGGTTGATGGAAGGAAGCGGATCTCTCTGTTTAAGCCAAATTCGACCACCATCAGAGAAACCTATAAGGTGGGCTTGCCGGCGATAGTAATGCAAACCGTAGGTTCCGTGACCAATCTAGGTTTAAACGCTATACTGATCAGCTTTTCTGAAACTGCGGTTACCGTGCTTGGACTATACTTTAAGCTGCAATCGTTTGTATTTATGCCTGTGTTTGGTCTTAACTCGGGTTCAATGCCGATAATGGCATACAACTATGGGGCTAAGAATAGGCCGAGGCTTATGCAGGCGCTGAAATATGGATGTATATACGCTATTATAGTAATGTTAATCGGCGTCGCGTTGTTCCAGCTGATCCCATCCCAACTGTTATCGCTTTTCAACGCGCAGGACAGCCTTATGGAGATGGGAATAAGAGCGTTTAGGACAATAAGCCTTTGCTTCCCGTTCGCGGCGCTTAGCATAATGTTTGGAACCATGTTTCAGGCGTTGGGAAAGGGGATTTACAGCCTTATCGTTACCATTGCAAGGCAGCTTATAGTTATACTGCCCATGGCCTATATCTTGGCCAAAGCGACAAACGACGTAAATGCCGTATGGTATGCCTACCCAATAGCTGAGGTAGTCTCACTGGGCCTTAGCACGGCGCTTCTGTTCAATATATACAACAAGCATATTAAGCATTTTGGAGATGAGCTGGTTAAGTGATATAAAAATGAAATAAAAGCGTATTTGTGCCCTGCTGCAGCAAATAGAAAATCCCCCGCCGGATTCCGACGGGGGATTGGTTCTAATACCGTTTATCGCGCCATGCGAGACAAAGGGGATTAGTTGGGCCTCCTGCTACGGAAGCATTCGCTGCAATATACGGGCTTATCGTTCTTGGGAACGAAAGGCAATTTGGTGGGTGCACCGCACTGTGCGCATACCGCGTCGTACATTTCCCTTTCACCACTATTGCGCTGGCCCTTGCGCTGTGTACGGCAGTTCTTGCAGCGTACGGGTTCGTTCTGGAAACCCTTCTCTGCGTAAAATTCCTGCTCACCTGCTGTGAACGTGAACTCCGCGCCACAGTCTCTACAAATAAGTGTCTTGTCCTGGAACATGTGTTGATAATCCCCTTAAAAAAGTATAGTTTCTGGCTTCCATGCTTTCAGCTGACCTGGTCTTTGCCCCCACATCCGCCGCCTGGAGGTTTCGCTACTGGGCTTTCGCTTCCCACTACTAACTCTCTCGGGTGTGTATTACGCACCCGGACGGACTTACTTCTAAGCCGCACCATGCTCACCGGCATTTCGCCTGCTTACGTGGATCGTTTTGCCTGCGACTGGCTTCGATTTTCAACCACAGACCTAAAACCATGGATAACCGTTTTCATTATAATCCCTTAAAATCAAGTTTGCAATACATTTTTCAAAAATGTTCAAATATTTGCCCATACAAAGCCTTAATCAAGATTGCCTCATGTCCAGGGCCTGTGCTACAATGTAGCTTTAGGAGGGTTTTGTATGAATTTTTGCACTTGGAATGTAAATGGATTGCGTGCATGTATGAACAAGGGTTTTATGGAATTTTTCAAGTCGATTGATGCGGATATATTTGCGGTACAGGAAACCAAGCTCCAGCCTGGACAGATATCGCTGGACCTTGACGGCTATGAGCAGTTTTTCAATAGCGCGGAGAAGAAGGGATACTCGGGTACGGCGGTTTTCGTAAAGCGCGCCCCTATATCGGTGCATTTTGGTATTAGCGCCCCATACTATGACACAGAGGGGCGCGTCATTACGCTTGAATACGAGAATTATTATTTTGTCACTGTATATACCCCTAATTCGCAGAGGGAGCTTGCCAGGCTTGATTACAGAATGTCGTGGGAGGAGGTGTTTGCAGGGTATTTATGCGGGCTTGACAGAAAAAAGCCGGTGATAGTATGCGGCGATCTCAACGTTGCCCATAAGGAGATAGACCTTAAAAACCCAAAGACAAACCGAAATAACGCTGGCTTTACGGATGCTGAAAGGGATAAATTCACAGAGCTATTGGGGTATGGCTTTGTTGATGCGTTCAGACATTTATATCCGGAGCTTACGGATGCGTATACCTGGTGGAGCTACATGGCGAATTCGAGGGCTAGAAACATAGGCTGGAGAATCGATTATTTTTTAGTCAGTGAACGGATTAAGGACGCTATATTAGGCTGCAGAATTATGCCCGAAGTAATGGGCAGCGACCACTGCCCGGTCTACTTGGAGCTGGATGAAGGCATAATGGCGTCTCCCGTTCACGAAGAAGCTATGAATATGCATACTATATCTGTATAATGTGGACTGTGGAGACTGTATGACTAGATCAGAGCTAAAGCTGTTTCTCGTTGAAGCCGAGTTGAGAAAGCTGTTATGTAAGGTTTATTTTTCGCATGACGGCTTTGATGAGTACCTAATCCCGCTCAAATCAAGCGAAAGGCTGTTCCTTTCCGCGTTTGAGGACGAGTTTATGCTTGACGGCTATTCAATAAGCCGTATAAAGGATGTTGAGGACTTCGTGCTGGCCCCGCCCGCCTTTCAGACAATTCTGTATGAAGAGGGGATAATAAATTCCATTGAGACTCCGGATATAGATATAACGGATTGGTATTCCTCGTTTAAGTGGCTGGAGGATCAGGGGAGATATGTTATTGCTGAACGAAAGACGTATGATGAGGATGGCTTTTTTGTCATAGGCAAGGTAATGCGCGTTGGAAAAACAGGCGTTTATATATGGCATTTTGACGCCAATGGCGTTTGGGACGAATCCCCTACCAGGGTAATGTATTCCGAAATAACGAATGTAACGTTCAGCAACAGATATGTAGAGGTATTCGCAAAATACATAGGGGCGCCTCCGTCCGATGAAGGCTTCGAATACAAAGATGACATAGCGGAACCTGGCAGGGTTTTGGAATTCAGGCCAGACCATAGCAAATAAATACCCTGATCATGGACTGAAGCCGCAGGCCATGATCAGGGCAACGCCACGGATCTTTGATAAGCTAAAGGGACTAACCATAATAGACTATGTAATATACAATATGATGGAAAGTTAATATAGGCTTAAACAATAAAAACGACCGGATTATAAAAGCATAAACCGGTCGACTTATTCAAGCTTAGTTCATAGAGAATTAACGAGTGATGAGCTTCAAGCCCATATCAAGGTCATCGATTATATCCTCAACATCTTCGAGTCCCACGCTGAGACGGATAAGGGATTCCGATATTCCGGCCGCCTCCAGCGCTTCAGGCGTGTATGTGCTGTGGGTCATTGAAGCCGGATGCTCTATAAGCGTTTCAGCGTCGCCGAGGCTTACGGCCAAGGTGCATAGCTTCAGGGCGTTAATAAACCGCTCACTTTCATCCTTTGTCGCGTTAAGCTCAAACGCGATTATTCCGCCGAACCCGTTTTTCATCTGCTTGAGGGCAAGCTCATGCTGAGGATGGGATTTCAGGCCGGGATAATATACCCGTTTGACCATCGGATGGTTCTCAAGATACTTTGCAATTTCAAGGGCGCTTTCGCAGTGCTTTTTAACGCGGATATCCAGCGTTTTGAGTCCGCGGTTTATCAAAAATGCCTCAAACGGGCCTATAACGGCGCCGGTCATGTCCTTAAGGCCAAACATGGAGCATTCGGTAATAAAGTCAACCTTGCCGGCAGCCATGCCCGCAATAACGTCGCCGTGGCCGTTTAAATACTTTGTAGCGCTGTGAATTACCACGTCAGCGCCCATATCAAGCGGCCTTTGAAGATACGGAGTACAGAAGGTATTGTCTACGATTACCTTAATATCAGGATTATGTTTGTGCGCAATTTCACTGATTGCTGTTATATCAACAAGCTTGAGGTTGGGGTTTGTCGGCGTTTCAAAATACACGACCTTTGTGTTTTCACGCAGGTTTGCCTTAACAGCGTCTATATCCTGAAAGTCGACAAGAGTTACTTCCACGCCGAAACGGGTTAAACCATGGGTAAAATAGGAGAACGTGCATCCGTAAAGGGCGTCGTCGGCAAGAAGATGGTCTCCGGCCTTTAACGCTGTCCATACCACGGTGGTTATGGCGCCCATGCCGGAGCTCATCACCATACCCGCTTCGCCGTTTTCCAAAACGGCGATCTTTTCTCCGAGTTGGTTGGCATTAGGATTGCCCAGCCGTGTATATATGTAGCCCGACTCATCCCCCCTAAAGCGGCGGGCGCCCTGTTCGGTGTTGTCAAACACAAAGGTTGATGTTTGAAATATCGGAGTAGCTAGGGGGTTGATGCCCGGTATATCCACATGCGCTGTGTGGATCTGTTTGGTAGAAAAGCCCTTGTACATGTCGCTTGACATGGCTGTGTCCTCCTTAAATGTTTTGCTATTAGCACGTGAATTATGCCGAAATTTTATATTTCTATGGTAACACCACAGTAATAAAGCGTCAAGCCGGACTAGGGCTAAAGGTTTATATATTCGGCATATAGTATAACTAGAATAACGTCAATTTCCAAGGCTTTTATTAAATACAAACGTATGGGACAGATTTTAGGCTCAATTAGTGAGGTGAAAGGATTCTACATTAATATGAAAGCGCCGCCGCTCTTGACTGCAAATCCAGCTCTGAAGGTGTAATTTTGGACGTACACGCCGCTCGCAATTACGGATTTTGATAATTGCCTCCGGCGGCTTAGAACCTTTTTTGCAAAAAAGGTTCTAAGAACTCCAAAAAACGCGGAGGGAATAGTATAGGCTTGGAAACTTCACCCCAATTTTATAATCCATCAAAAATCAGAGAGTGTAACTTGGATACATCCTCAAAAAGTATAATTCATCAAAAGCCGGCGACATGTGCGCCGGTCTTTTGATACCTTGAGAGCAAAACATGGCCTGATAGCTGCTTGCAGCCAAAGGCCATGTTTTGCGGGCTGAACTCGCTAAGTGCTATTACAGCACTTAGCGAATCGCCTATGGCGATTTTGCCTCCGGCGGCTTAGAACCTTTTTTGCAAAA
>ERZ1673695.310-NODE-310-length-81978-cov-13.734434_pt1 | contig 81978 bp, 72 predicted proteins | sample MGYA00580225_ERZ1673695 | MGnify/ENA primary metagenome ERZ1673695 (study PRJEB41218, sample SAMN15661739) | gut metagenome | host: Homo sapiens | place: Canada: London | collected 2015-08-20/2019-03-30 | study: EMG produced TPA metagenomics assembly of... | reverse complement strand
TAATGGCATATCTTATATCAGTTTTTTGAATTTACACAAAACTTGAAACGGTCTCGGGGAGCGTGGATTGAAATCAAAAAATCACGTACTATAAGGCAGATCAATGCGTCGCTCCCCACACGGGGAGCGTGGATTGAAATGCAGACACCATGATTGACTATATTACCGGAGCCAGTCGCTCCCCACACGGGGAGCGTGGATTGAAATGTTGAATCCATTGACGACCGGTTTGAGCTGGTTGTCGTCGCTCCCCACACGGGGAGCGTGGATTGAAATTACGAGCAACAGAACCAGGAGTATGCGCGTGTGGTCGCTCCCCACACGGGGAGCGTGGATTGAAATCATATCGTGGCACGCTTTGCGCCGGCTGTCCCGGTCGCTCCCCACACGGGGAGCGTGGATTGAAATGAAAAATTTTATGCGGAAATACCGCATGTTGACGTCGCTCCCCACACGGGGAGCGTGGATTGAAATAGAAATTAATTGATGCGGCGAAAAACCACAAGACGTCGCTCCCCACACGGGGAGCGTGGATTGAAATGAATGGTATAAAGGTCTTTTTTAACCCTATTCGTGTCGCTCCCCACACGGGGAGCGTGGATTGAAATTATACACGGTTGTAGAGATCGACGGCGCAGAATGCGTCGCTCCCCACACGGGGAGCGTGGATTGAAATGAATCATGGGCAGGATAACAAGTCCATATTCATGCGGCTTAAACGGGTCACGAAGCATATCTGCTACATTCCATATCATTATTGCCTTTTCAGCAATATTTGTACCAACTACATTTATTTTATCATTCACCATTTTGTGAGCACCTCTGTTTGCGAATGTTTTATATCCTTACACGGACGTTAGCGCAACATATCTTTGTAGGCCACCAGCGTCACATTCCCCATCTCAGTTGCACGGTCTATACACCCTTTGGTAAATCCGGTTTTGGCAAAGAGGTAGTAGTGGACATTTTTATAAGGAAACAGTTCGCTGCGCTTTACGAGGGTTTCCAAAACGCCGAGGTCGACTTTCTCATTCGTCCATTTGCGCTCGCCGAAAAGGGCGGTGTTTTTGTCCTGTTCGGCGAGAATATCGATTTCAGCCTGACGCTTTTCTTTAGGGTCGTTGCCCCACCAGCGTCCGAGAGAGGAAAACTCCACCGGGCACTTGCCGGAGAGCAGCAGCTTCCAGAGATACTGCTTGCAGATTTCCTCAAACACCTTGCCCATATAGTCGGACAGATGCGGCTCGATGCGCTTGTAGGCCAAGTCGGCAGCGCCACGGGCGATGATCGAATTGTTTTCCGGCACAAAACGATACCAGAAGCGGAACATATTGTCCGCAATTGAATAGACCGCTTTACGGGACGCCTTTTCACCATAAGGCGTCTCTTTTTCGATAATACCGAGGAAAATCAGGTTTTTCACATAGGCGGAGCAAATGTTGGTGCTTTCGCCGACCTTGCCGGAAATCTCCGACATACGGGAAGCGCCGGTGGCAATGGCCGTGATGATCGCATTGTAGAGCGCCGGTTCCCGTAACCTCTGTTCTGCCGTGAGAGATAACTCCTGTTTTTAAATTGTCGCACTGAAGGATACGGGTAACACCGCCAAAGTATTTAAAGGCATTTACATGGGCCGCTGTCCAACATTCCTGATTCATAGAGAAGAAGGATTCTGCGTAAGCATATCCACTATACGGCAAAGAAGCTACAAAAAGATATGCCGGAATTATTTCTCCCGTAACAGTGTCGATAACAGCGGCTGTATCTCCCGCCCAGTCCACCTGCATAATTTCACCGGGCTTGTGATTTAAATGCATTGTGGCATTTGTTTTAATGGCATAGTCGCTGTAATACTTGTTAAACTGCGTAGATTGATATGGCAGTTCACCGTTTTCACGGCATCTCTCACAGTATTCGAGCCATAGAAGCTTGAGCGTAACACCGCTTTTTTGCAGTTCCTTATGTACATACTCATAATCCGGCATTTTGTACACAGGCTTTTCCTGAACAGATGGATGCAGCTATGAAGACAGTTCTTTATCTGAAAGGCTTTCGGGCAAAGGGTAGCAAAGACCTGCTTCTTCAGCTCGCCGAAGCACCGCTATTACTGTTGTTCTCGAACAGTCGCAGGCATCGGCTATTTGGGTTTTGTTGAGACCGAGACTATCCAGCCTCAAAATCTCTCGGTAATTGGTCATATTCTTGACCTCCTAATGAATATTTACACCGCTTTCGCAGTGCATATATCCATTATACCGACACTTCACATCCCATTGAAGCGGGTGTCACTGTTACAAAAATTTTTAAGTGTTCAACTCTTGCGGTCGCAGTGTTCAATTTCGGCGGTCAGACTGTTCAACTTGGGCGGTCAAGGTGTTCAGTTTGCTACGGAATACTCAGCAGGATTTTGTGATGCTGCTTTAAATAGCATAGGCGGCGCTGCGCCCACACGCCGATTTGGCGTTCTTCTTCGGCGGGTAATGTAAGGTTAGGCAGACAATAGTCGCCCTGCATGGTGTATGTGCCGCCAAGCTGTTCAGACATTGTTTTTGCCATAATAAAAAGCCTCCTTTGATGCTGTCATTGTACCAAAGGAGGCTTCGCTTTACGAATGTGCGATTTTCAGTATCGCATATCGTCAAGCAAAACATCTGGCTTTCGCTGATAGTCAGAAGTTTCTTTGTCGAACTGTTCCTGCGCTTGTGCCAACAATTCTTTTGTAGGCTTGATTAACTCAATCACAAAATTATCCTTTTTCCTTCTCTTATAGAAGCCCACCAGCGCAAGGGATAACAGTTCATATGCCTTTTCGATATTTTTGTATGTACCGATTCCATTAAGATAGCACTTTCCAACCCGGAATTGGGCGTCAGCGATGCAAACGGCATCCCTATCATTTTCTTTACACCTACTCAGAGCCCTCTGATAGAGCATGAAAGCATAATCCTCATTTTGCGCTACACCGTAACCATTCAGATACATATCACCCAATTTGTACAAGCAATTTGCATCATCATGGAGCAACGCGCCAAGAGAAAAATATTGATATGCCTTCTTGTAGTCAATATCCTGATGTTGTCCGTAATAGAAACCATACCCGCAGTTGCGGATTGCAGAAATCAGCCCTGCGTCAGCCGCTATTTGATAAAGTTCATACGCTTTTTGATAGTTCTGTTCCACAATCTTTCCGGTATAATAAAGTTTACCGAGATCCAAAGCGGCTTCCGGCATATCGTGTTCTAAACAAAGCTCGTAACATTCTAAAGCTTTTCTGGCGATTCTCTCATTTGAATCATTATCGTGACAATATGCCCATTCATAAACTTCTTCCCAGTCTTTGATCTCAATGGAGCAATTCACTTCATCCAGATCATCCTGAATGTCATCGTCTCTATAGTACGGAGGAAGCGGAGGTTGATTTTCATATTCTTCGACTGTAGCTTCTCGAATAATATGTTTTGTCCGTTCAATCGGGTATGGCACATTCTCCGCTGTATATTCGCCACAGGATTTTACAATTCCAATTTTTGGAGCATTATGGCTGCCGAACGGTACCATTACATAAGAGCCAGACGGTATCTCTCCTGAATCGCTGATATAAGAATAGACGGTTTCCATTCCTTTCACCAGAATGCCGCAATACCAGTATTGATCCATCTCCGTTTCACCTCCTTATCTTTTTCTTTATTTAATAATATTTTACCTTCTTTCGTACAAAAGATAAAGTCCTTGATTACAAAATAACGACGAATCTATTTTCATTCTTTCAGGTAGCTCTCAAACGGCGCGTCGTCGCTGCAAAAGGTATCAAAAATCATTTTTGCGCCGAGGCGGAAGCCGACAAGAAAGGCATCGAGGCCGGTAGCCGTTAAAATTCAGATTTCTATGTAATCTTTAGCGAGCACACTAATCCATTACCACTCAACCCATTCCATGTCCGCTTCGGCTTCCCAAAAGGTTTTACCATCAAAAATGGGTTCGTTTTGAGCGAGTTTCAAACATTCTTCTGAAGTAGACGCTGTTTTGTCAAAAACGGTTCGCTCGTAGTTGCCGTTGCTGTCCCAAGTATCGATTACATAAGAATATTCTTTTTTTTCATTGTCGTATATAAGACCGTGAAAAAAATATTTTACACCTTTATATAGTGCGGCGCATTCCTCAAATGTAGTATGATCGATAAATGTGTTTACATTTCCGCCTTTCATTTATTCAACCCCCTGAAATATTTTTTGTATTTTTCATATTCGTCTTTTGTTAAGAGGCGAGGCTTTCTATCGGTAAAGTTGTCTCGCTTATACTCATGATTGTGTATCAATCCACCCACTCAATATCTTTTTCCGCTTCCCAAAAAGTCTTCCCATCGAAAATAGGGGCAGTTTGAAAGGCTTCCTGCCCTTCGCTGATCGATGAACCGTTATATTCCCATACGTATCCATTCTTGGCGGAATCGGTCTGGGAGATTTCCATATGAACCGAATTTTCATTAGGCATATAGCCTTGGAACCAATATTTTCTACCATGATAGATAAACACTGTATCCTGACACGTGTAAATTCTATCTATAAATTCGTTTGCATTTCCGTTAATCATATAATTTTATCCCCTTAAAATATTTCTTATATTTTTCTTTCATTTCGTTTGTCAATATTTTTGCCGGGCTTCTCTCAAAAGGTCCTGCTTTATTTTGGCTAAAACGTTGGTCATAGATGTGGTAGTGTAAAACGGGAGTATGGTTATCACCTGTAAGAGATTTTTCAGGGTGATACGCAATTTCCATAGTTAACGTGTGATTTTTGTCATAAAACCTCATTTCTCGAAAAGTACCATCTGCGTTTAATTTTATGTATGCATTGCTTGAATGTGCTGATTCAGGCAGCCCGTGTTTACCTGCAATACCTTCCAACACTTTAATGCCCTCAATATTGCCAACCGTTTCATAACTATAAGGGACGGGATTTCCCGCAGCAAATGTTCCTCTGCCGCCCATGTCAGCGCACCACCTTTCGGGAAGAAAGATAGTCTACAGACAGGATATTGCCTTCCATTTCCGGGAACGGCGTACCGAAAACAATGATTTTCTCCGGATGTATGCGCTTTAACATTTCATTGTAGCCGCGCATAAAGCCTGTGCGTGAATTCTTACACCCGACCATGCCAACAGCAACCACCGCACCCGGCTCCACACCGTCAAAGCAAAATTCAAAACTTCTGCTGTTGCTCCAGCTGATTGTGGGAATGACTGTTAAGCCCTTATTTTGCCAATATGCGCCGACCCAACGATTTTTTGCAACGCTTTCAAGCTGCCGCCATAAATCCATATCGGCATATGTGGAAAAATCGGGTGTGAGCAAAAAAGCGTATTGGGCATAGCGCTCTAAAGAACGGTCAGGGTGATTATAAATTCCCGAAAAGCGATAATCATCAACAAAAAAATGTACGCCTTTTTTCTTGTTTTCTTCGTTATCGTTTGCTCTTGTATCCGAACAGGCTACCAATTGAATATCATTGGTAGGAAATTCCTGTTTGTGGACAAGCGGTATGCCCCACTTGCCAACGGATGAAAAAGTATTTCGCATGAACAGAGGGTCATCCCTCATTGCTTTACTTGTCAATTATACTACCTCCATAGAAAAATTTAGTTTTTTGCAAAACGAATTGATTTTTTCTCCGGAAGCTGCTATAATCATATATACAGAGAACGGATAGCAATATCCGGAGAACGGCACTTTACAGATTGGTCGCAACAATCTGCAAGGTGCTTTTCTTTTTTGATTCAATACATTCAAGGGTACATCACCGCCTTTCAATTTCTGTGCTTCGCCTGATATGTAGCAGCATCAAGCGAAACTCCGCAAAATTTTGCTATTTCCTCTGGTGACATGCAACTTGTCAATTGACTGGATACCATAAATTCGCCAGCAAAACATTTAGCTTGCCATTCCGGATCATAAAATGGCTTTACCTTTTGCCGTCGAAAATTGCGGTGCAATTTAAAGCCGCAAAAGCAGAGCGTAAAATAATGGCCTATTTCATGGGCAATCGTCATACGATCTCTTCCTTCTCCATCGCAGGCTCTCTCATATACGCTCTCTTTTATTGTGATATGGCCTGTATGTACATCTGTTTCGGCATGTATACCGGGTGAAAGGTCAGAATCTGGAACGATCTCATAGCTGAAATCCTCAAAAACTTCTGCCAACACGTCGAGCAACTCCACAATTGGAATCCACAACTCCCCGCTCAGCCCAAGCTTGTTCCGTAGCATATCAGCAAGTTGACGCAATGCTTTTCTGGACTTTGGTTCAACAATATATTCCGGCAAGCGTTAGCCCTCCTTGTGCTTTTTTAAGATTTCGAACAGTTTTTGAGAAGTTTCTTCATCCAACGTATCAAATTGCCGGGCAAAGGATACGGCCAGTTGACGATTCCCCATTGAAGCGTTTTGGATATTCAGCTCAATGATGTTGCTGGATTCCATGATAGCCTCTTTCAACTCTGCCATTTGCGCGGGCGTCAAGCTATATATTTTTTCTAATTTCGAAATCCATGCGTCAGGCACTCTTTTCTTACCATTTTCTACCGCCGAAAGAAACGCTGAGGATACACCAAGATTTTGCGCCATATCCCGAAGTATTTCTCCTCTATTTATTCGCAGCTGCCTGAAAAAATTGCCAACACTTGTTACCATATCAAGCCCTCCTTAACCTATTCTGGTTAACAGTATAGCACATGAATTTCTTGCTGTCAACCTATTTTGGTTAATTTTTTAATGTTTTTTGAAAAATCAGCCAAGAATACTTCTTGGCTGATTTGGTGAATTTATAATAAATGTTTAGTAAAAACGATACAAATTTATGGGCGTAATCTTTTACATCTCTTTCTGCCTTCTCCAAGCCGGGAAGCGTTTCAGCGTCCAGATATGCCAGTCGGATTTGCGGGTGATGGTGCGAAAGTAAATGGAGCAGAAGAACTCCACCAAATAGACCTTCGGGATGTGGTTGACATTGTTTTTCCGGAAAGACTTGATGTGCCCCTGCTTGCACCAGTTGTTGATGGCGGTCTTGCTGTAACCGATGAGCTTTGCAGACCTCGGCGGCGGTTAGAATGTATACATTTTTCATTTTGAGAGTCTACCTCCCAAAATATTCTTTTTCCAGAGATCACCCAACGCGTAGTCCTCTTCCAACCAGACCTCCAGTTCATCTTCGTTCAATCGCTTAAACTCCGAACCATCTTCACCTCGATCAACAACAATAACATCTTCGACATCAAATTCATTGAGCATCTCTACAGATTGGGTAGAAATTATAATTTGTTTTTCGTCGGACAACTGTCTAACCATTTCTTCAAAAATTGTTATTGCATAAGGATGTAGACCAAGTTCTGGTTCATCAACAATAATTGTTGCAGGTTGCAATTCATGCGGTTGTAATAAGAGTGTAGCGAGGCAAATAAAACGTAGCGTACCATCCGATAACTGCGAATGTCAAAATCATTTCCACCGCATCCCACCTCGATCTCCTTAACTAGGTACGAAAGGAAATTGTACTTCTTGTGAATATCCACGCTTTCAAAGCAGGTCGCTTGAATCAAGAAACTGTAAAACCGCAAGAAGCGTTTGATCGTTGAACGAATTTCCAGCTTTTCCAGTTCCGGGTGGCAATTGATGATTTGCAGAGACTTGTCCAGCAGCGCCCACATTCGAGCCTTTTATTTAGAAGTTCGTTTATCCTGATACAAGTATCCGTTGAATTCCTCAATATCGTCAATATCCAGAAAATTATACTGATCCACCTGAGCTTCCACCGCCCGGATATCTGAAGGGGTGATAGTCTCGTTCAAAAATGTCTCGGTATAGAACGGGCAAAGGAAGTATTCGTGACCGTCCAGAGAGACCTTGCCGGAGTGAATTCCAACACCACAGCCCTTATTGAACGGCAGAAAGAAGGAAGATTTTCCTTTCAGATTGGTGCACATATAGCCTTCGTTCAAGTCCATGGCAAAATGGGCCAGGCAGCCCGCCTTGAATTTCAGCAGGCGGGTATTGTAATCCCGCTCAAACTTATACTGACGGATCGTATCCTCATAATTCTGTCCGCTGGTATTGCATTTCAGCTCAAAGGTAAAAATGCCGATGCCGTTGAGGAAGATTACAAGTTCAATGCGCTCACCGTCTTTGTGCCAGACTTCCTCCATCACCGAGAGTACATTCTGCTGATACAGCGCCTCCGCCTTTTGGTTGAAGGTGGTGGCAGGCTTGCGGTACATGAGGGTCAGAGATACGCCGTTATCAAACTCCACGCCGTGCTTCAGTACATCCAGCAGGCTGCGGCTTTTCTTGTTGACCTCATTGTTGATGTAGTTGAGGTACATCTGGAAGAACAGTACTTTGATGTGATCGCCAGCAAAACCGAGAACGACCTGCGGAAAGTTCACATTGCCGACAAGGTGCTGCCATTCTACAAAGCGTGGTACGAAGGTTCTCAGTGTGAATATCTGCTCCACACGCCGGATCAAAAGCACTTTGATTACAGGAACTACTACGACAGTTACTTCACACCCCTGATGGAGCAGCTTGGATATGACCAGACGCCGCACTGTACCTGGCATGCCTGCATCTCCATGCTGACAGAAGCCCATGTAGACCAAACCATGATTAAGAAGATTGTCGGACACTCCGGTGCAATGACGCTCACCGAACGTGCCTACACCCACCTAGATATTGAAACACTGGTGGAGGCAATCAACAAGATTTAAGAAATGATGGACCGCACAACACAAAAAAACAGGAGATACGCTCCTTGCGGAACGATCTCCTGCTTCATAAGGCTTTTGTTTTCGCTTGCGATTTTTGTCCCTTGTGTGCTCCTTGCTTGCTCCTTACGGAGCAAAACGGAACACTTCTGAGGAGCTCTCACAACTCCAAAACCATCCAATTTTCTGCAAAACAGCGTCCAAAGACGTTCTGAGAAGCAGTGGAAATTATCTCTTAGAGAACTGCGGCGCTCTTCTGGCTTTTTTGAGGCCGTACTTCTTTCTTTCCTTCATTCTTGGATCCCGCGTCAGGAATCCGGCCTGTTTCAGGACGGGACGCAGGGTTTCATCATATTCCAGCAGCGCTCTGGAAATTCCGTGACGGATCGCGCCTGCCTGGCCGGTAAAGCCGCCGCCGGTTACTTTGCATTTTACGTCAAGCTTTCCCTCCGTACCGGTAATGGCCAGCGGCTGACGCACGATCAGCTTCAGCGTCTCCAGACCAAAATATTCGTCTATACTTTTTCCGTTGATCGTGACGGCTCCCGTTCCCGGGATAAGCTCCACACGCGCAACCGATTTTTTTCTTCTTCCCGTTGCAAAATACTGATCTGCCATGTTCATCTGCCTCCTTTATCAAAATTCGTAAATTTCGGGTTTCTGCGCCTGGTTAACATGCTCCGGACCGGCGTAAACCTTGAGCTTTTTGATCATTGCTCTTCCAAGCGAGTTCTTCGGAAGCATTCCTTTGACTGCAAGCTCAACAGGCGCGGTAGGATGCTTTTTCAGCAGATCCTTGTACGGAACCTCCTTCAGTCCTCCGGGATATCCCGTATGATGGCGGTAAAGCTTATCCGTCGTTTTCTTTCCCGTTACGATCGCCTTCTCCGCATTGATTACAATGACGAAGTCGCCCATATCGCAGTTCGGCGTATACGTCGGCTTGTGCTTCCCCATCAGGATCTTTGCGGCCTCCGTCGCGAGTCTTCCCAACGTTTTTCCTTCGGCGTCAATGATATACCATTTTTTGTTGGCGCTATTTATCGCGGCCGCATTAGGCACGTATGTTTTCATGATTCTATAAACCTCCTTATAGTAAAGCCCGTCCTGCGGGCAGCAAAAGAGATGATACTATACTTTTTTCGCGCTGTCAACAAAGAATTCCAGTATTTTTAAAATATATCTCTCATTCGCTCTTTTTCTCTTGTTTTTTCTTTGTTTCTCTCGTTCTCTCATCTTTCATTTTATCCAGGATAAAATTTTAATGTAAATTTTACCTGAAACATGATATAATGCTCTTGCAAATTTGATTTATTTTCTAAACCGTCAGGAGGAAACGCACAAAATGTATAGGATAGGGATAGATTTAGGCGGAACGAATATTTCTGCCGGTCTTGTAGGCGACGAAGGAAAATTATTGTACAAATCCTCAATGCCGACTGAAATGGGCGGTTCGGATGCGGAAATTACGGAATTGATGGCAAAATTCTGTATTCAGATCGCTAAGCGCTGCGACATTTCCGCGCGGGATATCGATTCTATCGGAATCGGATGTCCCGGTGTCTGCGACGATGAAAACGGAATTCTGCTTTATACCGTCAATCTTCCTTTCCGCAACACTAAAATCGCGGAAATTTTCTCAAAATTTATCAGCGCGCCGGTGCATCTTGCAAACGACGCCAATTGCGCGGCGCTGGGTGAAGTCGTAGCAGGCGGAGCCAAAGGATATAAAAGCTCCATCACGCTGACGCTTGGCACAGGCGTCGGCGGCGGCATCATCATTGACGGTAAAATCTATACTGGTTTTAATCACGCTGCGGGCGAGATGGGACATATCACGATCCGCGCGGGAGGAGAACCGTGTGCCTGCGGCAGGAAAGGCTGTCTCGAAGCATATGCGTCTGCGACGGCGTTAATCCGCGAATCTAAGCGCGCCTTCCAGGAGCATCCCGACTGTATGATCCGTACGCTTTGCGACGGCGACCTGAACAAAATCAACGCTAAGACGCCGTTTGATGCAAAACGCGCCGGAGACAAAATCGGCGCGGAGATCGTGGACAAGTACATCCGGGATCTTGGAGAAGGCATTATCAATTATATCAATATCTTCCAGCCGGAAATCATTCTGCTTGGCGGCGGTATTTCTAAGGAAGGCGATTACCTTCTCGAGCCGCTCCGCGAATATGTTTTCCGGTATTCCTACGGGCATGATTTCCTGCCGAGAACGAAAATCGAATGCGCTCTGCTCGGAAATGATGCCGGAATTATCGGAGCAGCCATGTTAGGCTAATACGATACCTTATAAAGATAGAGACCGTGCGGGGGTGCTGTCATCCCCGCTCTTTTTCTCTCGCGCAGCAGCAGCATCTCTTCGATCTGGCGCGGCTCAAATCTGCCCTCTATGACGCCCACGACCGTTCCTGCGATGATCCGTACCATATTATATAAAAATCCGTCTCCGCAGATTTCCAGATAAAAAAGATTCTCCGGAAATGCGCTGACACGCGCGGACAGAATCGTGCGCACCGTTGTCTTTGCCAGTCCGCCGGAAGCTTTGAAGGCCGTAAAATCATGCGTTCCTATGAAATATCGGCAAGCCTCGTTCGCTCTGAGCAGAAGCTCTTCCGCGGGAAGCGGCTGCTTCCTTGCGGCATTCCAGGCTCTGTTTTGAAGCAAGGGACGATATGTTTCTCCAAAATAAAAGAAATAACGGTAAGTCTTATTTTTTGCCGAATAAACGGCGTGAAAATGATCCACCGCCGTCTCGGAGGACTTCACCTTGATGTCCGGCGGCAGAAGCGGGTTCAGCGCGCGATACAGATTTTCTGAAGGGATCGTAGATTCCGTTGAAAAATTCGCAACATAATTCAGCGCATGAACGCCCGCATCCGTACGGCTGCAGCCGATGATTGTCACCCGTTCCCCCGTCAGCTTTTCAACAGCGTCTTCCAACACGCTCTGTACTGTAGAAATGCCGGGCTTTTTCCCCTGCCGCATCCAACCGGAGTAGCCGGTCCCGTCAAATTCAATGACAAGCTTAACGTTCCGCATCATCCGCACTCTTTTTTTTCTGTAAAATAGTGATATCAAAGTCTATTTTCGTGTTAAAAATGTAATTTGCAGCAAAAATGTCGATCAGGCACGCCACGAGTTCCAAAAGGACAAACAGAACGACAGCAATTGCTGGGCGCAGCAGAGCGTTTGCAATTCTTCCTTCCAGAGCAGAAGCGCCGTATGACAACGCGTACCGCAGCATCACGCTGCCAAACGCAATGGCAGCCGCTTTTCCCAGATTTTTTTTCGTATAGAGAGATGATAAAAACAGCGCCTTTCTGCCCCACAGTCCCGTCTTTACGGATATGTACTGATAAAACGCATAGGCGACGAATAAAATCAGTCCCGGAAAAAAGAAGAGCATCAGTCCGCATGCAACGGAAAGCGCGTACAGCAGCGTCGTCAGCAGGACCTTCGGCCAGAGCCGAACCGAGAAATCCATCAGTTCCGAAATGCCTGTGTCTTTTTCTTCCAGAGAATCATACGAAAGCTTGATCACGGAAATCCGGAAGACGTATAGAAAAAGACTGATCAGCCAGATGCTCAGGGTGTACCAGATCATTCGCAGATCACCCGTCTCAAGATCATCGGGAAGCGAAGGAATGATAAGAAATTCCTGTATCACGTAAATCGGCAGTACGATCATCAGGGCAAGAAGCAGCAGCTTCTTAAAATTCTTTTGAAAAATGCGAAAAATGTTCATCACCGGTGCCTGCGTTTCCTTTTTGGATTCTTTTTTCTGCTGGTATAGCTGTAATTTCCATTCTGGTTTCCGTGTCTCTTTTCCCAGACATTGGTCGCCAGTTTTACAAAGCCCCAGGAAAGCAGCAGGCCGAGCAGCGCCATCACCGCGCAGACAATGTGAAAGGATAGAAGAGAAAGATCAAAATACATGACCTCCCCGCTGCCGCTGTAAGCGTGCTGATAATTTTGCAGTCCGTTTTCCGTGACGTTAAGGCGATAAAGCTCAAATGTCTTTTCCAGAAGGTTCATTCCAGGCTCCTGTACCTGTCCCGCATATAAAATCAGGCAGCTGATAAACACGGCGAGCGTCGCAGCCAGCACGCAGGACAGCGCAGCGAGCAGCAGATGGATCGGCTTCTGATCCTTGCGCTCCACAAAATACTGGTAAAAGGCGTATGAGGTCATTCCTGCGAACAGGTATATCAGTCCCGTGATATTGCCAGTAAAAAAATAGTTTACCGCCACACAGACTGCCGCTCCTGCAAGCGCGCCAAGCAGCGAGAAAAGAAAGGCACGCAGGTTTTTTGTTTCTTCCTTTTCCGGATTTTTTCTTTTTTTCTCATTTAGCGACGTCGGATCTACCAAGAAGCATTCTCCTTTTCAAAATTTTACAATCCGCATTCCTGTCCGAGCTTTATGAAAATCGCGTCTATTTTCTCCGTAAGCGCCTCCTCTGAAACGCCTGTGGCAAACATCAGTTCACTGAAAATCGCATTTTTGGAATTGGTCAGCAATTTTTTCTCCCCCGTGGAAAGGCTTCTTTTTCTTTCGCGCAGGCGCAGGTATTTATATACGTCCACAGCGTCCAAAATGTTTCCGGTCCGCAGCTTGTCCAAATTCTCCCGATGCTTTTTGTTCCAGTTTACCGTATTGATTTCACAGGGAAGTGCGAGTTGAGCAAAAACCGCGTCAGCCTCCTCCGGAAGCATGACGGGACGCAGTCCGATGCTGTCGGCGGAATCCACTGGGATATTCAGTTCAAGCTTACTGTGCGGAAGATTTAGTAAATAATATAAATGCGTTTCCCCAAAGCATTCCTTTTCCTCGATCGAAGTAATAATGCCGGCTCCGTGAAACGGATGCACGACCTTATCCCCTATCTTATATTTCATACCAAGACCTCTTATTCAAAGCGTTTCATAAAAAAAGCTGTACTTAAAGTCCTTTCTATTATATACTAATACCCTGTAAAAAACAAGTCGGAAAGAGGCGCGGACATGAACGGAAACGGGATCAATCTATCTGATTTAAAAGAACTTTTTGTAAAATATTACGGCGAATCGCATCACGAAATCCGGATTTTCACGGCGCCCGGCAGAGTGAATCTGATCGGGGAGCATATCGATTATTGCGGCGGATCTGTATTTCCCGCAGCGCTTACGCTGTCCTGCACCGCCGCCGTCCGGCTGAACGGAACCGATCAGATCCGGCTTGGCGCTGACGATCTGGAGGACGTCTATACCTTTTCATTACGGGATCCGCAGTCCGGCAAAAGGCTGAAATGGGGAAATTATCAGGCCGGCGTGATTAACGCGCTGCTGGAAGAGGGCTACCTGATTCGCGGGATGGATTTTCTGTTTACCGGAAATATTCCGTTCGGATCTGGGCTTTCCTCTTCCGCCGCAATCGAGCTGACTACCGCAGTCGCAGCCGCCGCGCTTTCGGAAAACTATAAAGAAAAGGGGCTCGACCTTATTCGCATGGCACAGCTCGGACAGCTGGCCGAGCATACATTCTGCGGCGTGAATTGCGGCATTATGGATCAATTTGCCTCTGCAATGGGGAAAAGAGATCACGCTATCCTCCTGGATTGCGCCTCTCTGCACTACAAATACGTCCCCCTCGCGCTGGGAGACTATACGCTTGTGCTTGCAAACACCTGTAAGAAGCATGCGCTTGGCGCTTCAGAATACAATAAGCGCCGGGAAGAGGTGGCAGAAGGACTGCGCAGGCTCAACGCCGCGCTTGGAGAAAACCGCGCAAATCTCTGTGATTTCAGCGAAGCGGAATACGCTGCCGCGGAAGCAAGGCTTGGCTCCGACAAGGTGAAAGACCGCGTCAAGCATGTAATTTTCGAAAACGCGCGCGTAAAAAGAGCCGTTTCCGCATTGGAAAACGGCAATTTAAAAGCCTTCGGAACAATTCTATGCGAAGCGCATGCGTCAATTCGAGATCTGTATGAGGTTACGGGCCCGGAGCTCGATACGATGTTTGAAATCGCCTCCCACACGGACGGCTGTATCGGCGCGCGTATGACGGGCGCCGGCTTCGGCGGATGCACTGTCAATATCGTTCTGAAGGAGTCGGCCGAAGCATTCATCCGAGACGTGGGCAGAGCATACACGCAAAGAACGGGAATCATTCCCGAATTTTACCTGTGTACTGCCGGAGACGGCGCCAGAGAATTGTTTTAATATAAAATCTGCGCGCGAACTGATTCCGCCTGTTCAGCAAGGCCAAGTCCCCGCAAAATTTCCAGTCCAAAGTCGATTGCCGTCCCCGCAGCGCGGCTTGTAATAACGGTTCCGTCCCGCACGACGCGGTCCTGACGGTATTCCGCACACGAGGCCGGATCGATGCAGCCGGGATAGGAGGTCGCCTTTTTATCCGTCAGAATCCCGGCCCGTTCAAACACACAGGGCGCGGCGCAGATTGCTGCTGTAATTTTGTCTGCGGCAAAAAAGGCCTGTACGATCTGAAGCACGCGGGTATCGCCGCAGAGCGTTCCCGCATTCGGCTGACCTCCAGGCAGCAGAAGACCATCGTATGACGCTGCAAGCGCTTCCGCTTTTGCGGTGTCGATCTCCTGCGGCAGAACGCTGTCCGCGCCAAACGGGATGCCGTGCGCTCCGGTCAGCGTCGAATTTTCCGTAATACTGCAGGTCTCCACCGATACCCCCGCCCTTCTTAAAAGATCGATGGGCGCCGCCGCTTCGATTTCCTCAAAACCATCTGAAAAAAGCATCAACATTTTCATAGCAACAAAATCCTTTCATAAAAATTCCTGCATTTAAATTACAGGTTTATCCGTCCGCCGGCCGTGCAAACAGCCGGTTCAGATCGTTAATCCCCGATATGTATTCGGCACAGCAGCCCTCATACAGACCGGATTCTAATAATTTCCGTATGCCGTCTTCGTTTCCCCTTGGAAGGATGCACCTGCGGAAGCCCATCCGAAATGCTTCCGATACGCGTTTGTCCGCCTGACTGACGCTCCGGATTTCTCCGGTCAAGCCAACCTCGCCGAAAAGAACCGTGTCATGCGGGATCATTTTATTCCGATATGAGGACATCAGCGCGGCGGCGACCGCAGCGTCGGCGGCAGTCTCGTAAATCCGCATTCCTCCTACGACATTGACATATACGTCGCACTCGCCCAGCTTGTATCCCGCTCGCTTTTCGAGCACCGCAAGCAGCAGAGATACTCTGTTGTAATCCAGTCCCGCAGTCATCCTTCTCGGATTGGCAAGCGTGGTGCCGGAAACCAGTGCCTGCACCTCAAGAAGCATGGGGCGCGTCCCCTCGAGCGTACATACTACAGAAGTACCCGAGGCATCTGCAGGTCTGCCCTCCAGCATGGCAGCCGAGGGATTTTTAACTTCCGCCAGGCCGTCCTCCCGCATTTCAAATACTCCGATTTCATTGGTTGAACCGAACCGGTTTTTCACACAGCGCAAAATCCGGTACACCTGATGGCGTTCTCCTTCAAAATACAGCACGGTGTCCACCATATGCTCCAGTACCCTTGGCCCTGCGATTCCCCCATCCTTTGTAACGTGCCCAATAATAAATATGGAAATATTCAGGCCCTTAGCGATACGCATCAGACGCCCCGTGACTTCGCGGACCTGACTGACGCTGCCCGGTGCAGATGCGATTTCCTCGTCGTATATGGTCTGTATGGAATCGATAACGATGCAGTCCGGTTTGATGCGTTCAATTTCGTTTTCAATGCTTGCAATCAGCGTTTCTGAAAAAACAAACAGATGCTCGCCGCTGACGCGGAGCCTGTCGGCGCGCATTTTAATTTGCTGCGCCGACTCTTCTCCCGATACATACAGCACGTTCCGTGTTCGTGCCATATTTCCCGACAGCATCAGCATCATTGTAGATTTTCCAATTCCCGGATCTCCCGCGGCAAGGATCAGCGAGCCCTTTACGATGCCGCCTCCGAGCACCCGGTCCAGCTCTCCTATGCCCGTAGCTTCACGTTTGCTGACATCAGCGGTGATTTCATGAATCGGCGCTGCTTTTGTCTGGGGATGCACACCCTGAAAGCCGAAGGAATTGCCTCCCGCCGACTTTTTATCCGACTGAAGCCGCTCCTCCACAAAAGTATTCCAGTTTTGGCAGCCAGGACATTTTCCGAGCCAGCCGCTCGATTCGTAGCCGCATTCCGTGCAATAATATACGGTCTTTGTTTTAGCCATCGACAATCACCACTGCGCCGTCTTTGGCAGAAATATGAATGTCTTTTTTCTTTGAAGACAGCATCAGCTCCGCTACTTTGTCTTCTATTTCATTTTGCAGCAGCCGCTTGATCGGTCTCGCGCCGTACAGCGGACTGTATCCCTTTTCTGCGATATAATCTGCGGCGGCATCATCAATTTGCAGATGAATGCCGCTGAGCGCGGCCCGTTCCTGCAGCTGGCGGATCAGGATATCCGTAATTTTTCGGATTTCCGCCTTTGTCAGCTGCTTAAAGACAAGAATATCGTCGATTCGGTTCAGAAATTCCGGTTTGAATGTCCGCTTCAGCTCTTCATTGATTCCCGCTTTCATCCGTTCATATTTTTCCGCCTCGCTGTACTGGGTAAAGCCCAGCGTCTTCGGCTCGGTAATATTCCGGGCCCCTACGTTTGACGTCATGATAATGACCGTATTTTTGAAATCGATCTGCCGTCCTTTTGCATCCGTAATCTGTCCCTCGTCCAGGATCTGAAGCAAAATATTGAAAATATCGGGGTGCGCTTTCTCAATTTCATCGAAAAGCACGACGGAGTACGGCTGATTTCTGACCTTCTGTGAAAGAATCGGTTCATCGGAGAAGCCGACGTATCCAGGCGGCGAACCGATCAATTTAGACACGCTGTGCGCTTCCATGTACTCCGACATGTCAAATCGGATCAGGGAATGCTCATCCCCGAAAAGCGCTTCTGCCAGAGCTCTGGACACCTCCGTTTTTCCAACGCCTGTGGGGCCGAGAAAAATGAAGGAACCAACAGGCTTTTTCGGATCCTTCAGGCCCGTTCTTCCCCGGCGGATCGCTTTTGCGACGGAAGATACCGCTTCCTCCTGCCCGATCACTCTCTGATGCATAACGTTCTCGATGTTCAAAAGGCGCTGCGCCTCGTCCACATCCAGCTTGGCAAGAGGAATTCCCGTCCAAATGGATACGACCTCGGAAATGTCGTTTTCGGTGATCGTCTTTCGTTCCGATGTCGCCCGGCGTCTGTCGTAAAAGCCCATTTGTTCGATTCCGCTCCGCAGCATGAGCTCCTGCTTTCTGTAATCGGCGGCACGGTCGAATTCGCCGGCCAGCATTGCTTCGTCTCGCTTTTCCCGCAGATCCAGAATCGCTGCCTCGTCGCTGCTATCGTCGCTGAGGGAAGGAATATCCTTCACAATCCGCTTTGCAGAGGCCGCCTCGTCAATAAGATCGATCGCCTTGTCCGGCAGGAAGCGATCGGTAATATACCGTTTCGACAGTCTTGCGGCGGCTCGCACGGCTTCCTCTGAAATGACTACATTGTGATATTTTTCGTAAACGCCTTTAATCCCCTCCAGAATCCGGATCGTTTCTTCCTCGTCCGGTTCGGCGATCTGCAGAGGCTGAAAGCGCCGTTCCAGCGCCGGATCCTTTTCGATATATTTTCTGTATTCCCGCAGCGTTGTGGAACCGATCACCTTGATGGAGCCTCTTGACAGCTCCGGTTTCAGAATGTTCGCCGCGTCCAGGGAGCCCTCGGCGTTGCCCGTGCCGATAAGCGTGTGGAGCTCATCAAAAAACAGCACGATATTTCCATCCTCTTTCGCCTCAGCAATGACTCGTTTCAAGCGTTCTTCAAATTCTCCGCGGTATTTTGTACCGGAAACCAGTCCGGAAAGATCGATGGCGATGATCCGCTTGTTTTTCACGGCGTCTGGGACGTTTCCATCAGCAATCAGCTGTGCCAGGCCTTCTACGATCGCTGTTTTTCCAACGCCTGGCTCTCCCACCAGGCACGGATTGTTTTTCGTTTTTCTGCCAAGCACCTGCAAAACGCGCTTCATTTCTTCCTGACGGCCGATTATTCTGTCATATTTTCCCTCTGCCGCCATTTTTGTCATATCGGTTCCGTATTTTATAAGAAACGGCGCTTCCTCTCCTCCATTTTTCATATAGTCGACCGCAAGCAGCTCCATCGGCGCGGCGTCGTCTGTCACGCGCTTCTGCTTCTGCAGATCTGCCGTAAATTCGTCCGTTTGCAGCATTGCAACGATATCTTTAAACAGCTGCGTCGGTTCCACATTCATATCGATCAGAATCCGTACGGCGATGCTGTCGATCTCGCGGAATATGGAAACAAGCAGGTGCTCTGTTCCTACCGTATCATGACCGTAATGCTGTGCGGTTTCCCTGCTTCTTTTAATCACGCGTTCGCAGGCGATCGTGTAAAACATTTCTCCCGTATACGTACCCCGTACGGCGGCAGATTGGTTTACCAGGCGCAGAATCGATGTCCGGATCCGGTCCGGACGCAGATCGTTTTGCTGCAGCACCATACCTGCAATCCCCACGGCGTCGGTACACAGTCCCAGAAGCAGGTGTTCCGTTCCAACCACGTTGCTGCCCAGGCTCCGCGCTTCCTCCTCTGCGATTACAATCGCCGCGCTTGCTTTCTCCGTAAATCTGATTTCTCTAAAATCTTTCAGCATGGTTCCTCCTAAGGATCTCTTTATCCGACCGTCAGAAGCGTAATCGCATCAGTGTCTTTCAGCAGACCGCTCTTGACGGACAGATCCAGTTCTTCACATAGATCTATTTTTTCTCTGATCTTTTCGAATTTCAGCTTTGCCGCCTGCCGGACCAGCTTTCCCGCTGCAAACTCCTTCACACCAAGGTGCGCCGCAATTTCAGACGTCCGCGCGCCGCCTGCTGCCAGCAGCTTTGCGCTGTAGAGCTGCGACCACATTCTGCTGAGAATCGCAATCATCTTAACCGGCGGTTCTTTCTCTGCGAGCAGACTTTGTACGATCCGGTACGCCCGGTTCGTATCGCCGGCGGCAGCTGCGTCGTTTAGGTCAAACAGACGTGCGCTGAAATGAAGACTGCACAGAGCGTCCACATGCTCTTTTTCGATCTGCGCGCCCTCAGGGATGTACAGAATCAGCTTTTCGATTTCCGACAGCAGCGTTGTAATATCGTCTCCGATTCCCTCGATCATATATTGAAGCGCCGTCTCCGAGACAGTTCTCCCTGCAGCCTTCACCGTGTGGGAAAGAACCTTTTTAATTTCTCCGGGCGGCTGTCTCCTGCATTGGAAAACGATTCCGCACTCGCACGCTTTTTTATAGAGCTTATTCCGCTTGTCTACCTCGTCTTCTTTAAAAACCAGGTAGATTCCGGCGGTCTCGGCGTCTTCCAGGAAAGCGGTGTCTACGGATGAATGGAAAAAGCCGCTGCCGCTGATTACCGCGAGCTTCTGCTGACCGAACATAGAGACGGAAGCTCCCAGCGCTGCGATTTCCTTAGGATCTGCGTCTGCACCGTAAAAAAAACAGTTCATCTGATCCAGCGCCAATCTATCTCGGATCCGGCGGGTATACAGATCCTTCAGATACGTCTCCGGGCCGTAAAACAAGTAAACATTTTTCAGCTGCTCCTGCGTCAGGTGCACTCTGATTGATCTGACATCTTCAATTTCTGCCATAAATGCAGGGTTCCCTTTCTTATGGTGATTCTGACGGCGCCGCACAGATCGCTTCGGTATACTTCCGCGCCTGCGTCCTCTAACGTCTTTGTCACACGCTCGGACGGATGGCCGTAACGATTCTTTCTGCCAACACTTATTATAGCATAATCAGGTGAAATTATCGAAATATTTTTGGCTTCGCTCCCTGTATCGGAGCCGTGGTGTGCTACGGCAAGCACGTCCGTTTTTCCAAAGCCTTCGCTCCGAACCAGCAGCGATTCCGCTTCCCGTTCGATATCCCCAGGAAAAAGAACGCTTCCGTCCCTGCTTACGGCACGCAGTACGAGCGAGCTGTTATTGACATCACTCTCCTCCTCGGAAATCATGAAGGCCTCGTTTGCATATAAATTTATGCGCAAATCACCCAGCAGATATTCCTGGGTTCCGCGGATTCGGATCACCTCGATATTCTGCGCCGCCGCGGCCTGGCTGACGGCATACACCCCCGCGTCATACGGATTATCCGGCACAAACAAGCATTTCACTCTATGCTCCTTCAAAACGTCATAAAGCCCCTCGGCATGGTCCGCATGTCCATGCGTGAGCAAAATAAAATCCAGTGTTCCAACGCCTTGCCGGAACAGCAGGCTGCTGACATCCGTTTTTCCATCTCCCCCGTCGATCAGTCCGCAGACGTTCCCTGTTCGAATAAGCGCTGAGAATCCCTGTCCTACGTCGAAAAACAGAATTTCCGTCCGGTTCTTTCGGAGTACATATGTTGTTAAAATCAAAAGCACGCAAAAAGCGGAAAGAACGACATGTTTTTTTACGAACAGAAAACACGTTCTGTTTAAAAGCAGAAACAGGAAAACATAATACAGAACAATCCAGCCTGCCGGGATGCTTGGAAGCTGAACCGGGCCCACAGGAGCAGGGAGACCTGCACCAGCGACAGAAACCTGACGCAGCGCATAGAGGGCTGAGGAAATCAAAAACGCCGGAATTTTAACAATCATCATCAAAAACGGTACTGCGGCCCCTGCAATCCAGATCGTAAAGCCAAGCATGCAGATCCAATATGCAAGTTTGGCCGCAAAAATTGTTGCCAAAATTCCTACTGGAGAAAAGCAGTTAAAAAACGTGACCAAAAGCGGAAGCATTCCGAGATTGACCGCGAGGCCGACGCCGATGCAATCCGGAATTTTGCGGAAGAAAAAAAACTGCTTGGCAAGCGCCGGTTTAATTACAAGAATGGATGCGGCTGCCGCATAGCTGAGAAGAAATCCGGTATTATAGAGAACATACGGATTCTCTGCGAGCTGCAGCGCACATGCAGCGCAAAGAGCATTTTGAGACTTACATGGTTTTTTCAATGCCTTTGCAATCAAAATATAACCATTCTGCAGCACCGCCCGCGTAACCGACGGAGAAAAATCCGCGATACATCCAAACAGCAGAAGCACCGCTGCGCAGAAAAGATTTCTTGCCGGATAGCCAATTTTTTTCCGGGAGACAAGCCGCATTGTGAGATTTTGCACAAATCCCGCATGCATTCCGGAAACCGCCATAACGTGAGCAATTCCGGAATCACGATAGCCCTGCATTTCTTCTTCCGTGATTCCGGCCGTATCTCCGGTGAGCACAGCAATCGCCGTACCCGCATACTGCTCGCCAAGCGCGGTCTGCAGTGTATCGTTCATATTTCGCCGCAGCGCAGCCGCCGCGCGGAGATAAAAGGTCCGCAGTCGGAACCATAAGGAAAGCTCCGTCTTCGGAAGACATGTAAGCGCTCCGGCTGCAGGCATAACAATCCCCTTCACTCCCCTTCCTGCCAGATACTGCCGCTGATCAAAAGCTCCGGGATTGCTTGCCGTATCCGGAACGGTTATTGTCCCTTCCGAAAGCGTCACGCGAAGATATGCGCCCCGGCCCAATGTTTCGATCCTTTCCGGCGGCAGCGCAGTACAGGAAAGGAGCAGAGCGTCTCCCGCTTCCGGCAAAAAAAGCAGCTGCCCGTTTTTGTTCCAGATCGCATCGTACACAAATCCGTCTATGTACTCCGGCATCCGTTCCGCATCCGGGGCGGACGGAAGTCCGCCGAACCGGATGCGGATCAGCGAAAGAAGCAGAAAAAGGCAGAAGAGCAGCGGAATTGTGTTTTTCGCGGCCGCCGCGGCAATACGTTTCATTCGTTTCGTCAATTTTTTTTGCTTTTGGGCTTCGATACGAGCGCCGCAATCAGCCCCAGAAATACCGCCGTTACGATCCCCGACGCAACGTCTGCCAGTCCTCCGGTAAAAATTCCTCTGAAACCGTATTGATCCACGGCTTTAAAAACGCCGTTGCATAGAGAGAAGCCGAATCCGGTAAGCGGGATCGTGGCGCCGAAGCTTCCAAGCTTTACTATATATTTATATACGCCAATTGCAGTCAGAAATACGCCTGTAACGACATATAGAACCAGGATTCTTGCCGAGGTCAGCTTCGTTTTGTCGATCAGGATTTGCGCGATCATGCATAAAAAACCGCCGACAGCAAAAACACATAAATATTTTATTATAAAATCCATTTTTTACACCTCTTTGGGACGCGCCGCTCGTTTACTGCGCTTCGATTGCGACCGCATGTGCGATCCCGGAAATGCTTTCCGCCTGTTTGACTGAAATCGGGCTCATCAGTGCTCCCGTTCCGACGAACAGGATTCTTTTGAGGATTCCTTCTTGCAGCTGTTTATAGAAATAATTGGCGAAGACTGCCGTTCCGCAGCCGCAGCCGCTTCCTCCGGAATTTGTTTTTTGCTTCACGGGATCGAAAATCATGGCGCCGCAGTCCTGATGAATAAAACGATCCTCCTCCGGACAATACAGGCTGCAGCCATGCAGATCCATAAGCTCCCGCAGGATTCCGCTTCCGGTCAGTCCCAGGTCCCCGGTCACGATTGCATCATAATAGTTTGCGTCGAGACCCAAATCGGAAAGATGCGCCAGGATCGTATCGGCGGCGGCCGGCGCCATCGCCGCGCCCATATTGTTGGAATCGGTAATATCATAGTCTGTAATTTTTCCGATCGTCACCGATGTAATGAGCGGGCCTCCCGGCTCTGAGGAGATGAGAAGAGCGCCGGAAGCGGTTACCGTCCACTGTGCCGTGGGAGGACGCTGTCCTCCCTGCTCCACGGGCATTCGAAACGTTTTCTCCGCCGAACAGAAATTGCTCGACGCCATGCAGATCACATGGCTCATTCCTCCGCTGTTGATCAGAAGGGAAGCCGTAGTCATGCCTTCGGCGATTGTTGAGCAGGCTCCGAATAATCCGAGATACGGAATGCCGGAATCCCGCAGGCCGAGCGAGGAAGCAATACATTGGTTCATCAGGTCACCGGCCAGAATGCAGTCGATGTCATCGCTTTTTTTATCGATCTTGCGCATCAGTTTTTGGAATGCGGCATTTGCAAATTTCGCTTCCGCCTTCTCCCACGTTTTCTCATCGTAGTCCTCTTGCTGTACTTCGTCGAAATACTCGCCGAGCGGGCCGGCCTTTTCTCGCGGGCCGACGATTGCCGCGGTTTCCTTGATATACACCTTACGGTCATTGATATATGTCTGTTTTCCCTGTTTGATAGACATACGTACTCTCTCCCCTCTTATTTGATCAGATAATAGATAAAGCCTGCGATTACGGACGCCGCGGTTCCGTATACAATTACGGGGCCGGCCACCTGGAACATCTGTGCGCCGACGCCCAGGATAAATCCCTCGCTTCTGTATTCCATTGCAGGCGACGTGATCGAATTCGCAAAGCCCGTGATCGGCACGATCGTCCCCGCGCCTGCAATACTGCCAATTTCGTCATAGACATTCAGCGCCGTAAGCAGGACGCCGAGAAAAACCATAAACATGACGGTAAGCGCTTTCCCGTTTTCTTCGCTGATCGTTCCGAATATGGAAGCTGCGGCTCTGCTCATCAGGATATCGTAATACGCCTGGGCAATCATGCAGATGATTCCGCCAAATATAAACGCCATGGCGCAGTTCTTGACGATGCCGGACTTTTTTGAGTATCGATCCGACATTTCTCCATATTTTTCTTTCGTAAGTTTATTTAAATGGTCACTCATAACTGACAATCCCTCCGTTGATTTTCCGTTACGGAGATATTGTTTCGTATCTGAATGTTTTTATGCATATTTTTACAGGGCGCTGAGCTTCTGGCGCATTTTGATCAGAATTTTCTTTTCCATCCGCGAGACCTGCACCTGTGAGATTCCCAGGCGTTCCGCAATTTTCGCCTGCGTCAGATCGCTGTAGTACCGCAGCTTGATAATTGTTTTTTCCTGCTCGTCAAGCTCTTCCATTGCCTTTTCGAGGGAAATCCGATCTAAAAGCCTGTCGTATCCCGTAGTTTCTTCGCTTTCAGATCCCGTAAGCTTGTCAATCAGATATTCCGGGTTCGGAGCGCTTTCGTCGACCGCCGCATAAATGGATTCCGGAGTCCGCGACGCTTCAATCGCCATAATGATCTCTTCCCGCTCAACGTTCAGAGCCTCGGCGATCTCTGAAACAGGCGGCTCTTTAAAATATTTTCGTTCCGCTTCTTCTACGTATGCCTTGATTTTAAAGCCAAGCTCCTTTATAGAGCGTGACACCTTAATCGGTCCCTCGTCCCGGAGATGGCGCCGGATCTCGCCGGCGATCATCGGGACGGCGTAGGTCGAAAAGCAAACGTCATAATTCAGATCAAAATTCCGGATTGCCTTGATCAGCCCGATCGATCCGATCTGAAACAGATCGTCCGCCTCTGTCCCCTTGTTCATGTATCTTTTCACTACGCTCCATACCAGTCCGATATTGTCTTCATATACTTCCTTCTGTGCTGCGCTGCTTTCTGCGTCACTGCCGCTCTGAACCGTTCTGATCAGTTCCTTTACGGCAGCGTCGTCGTACTTTCGCACAGATGATCACCACCGTCCTCCGCTGCGCCGACAGAGCGGAAAATTTTATAAAGCGTGATGACCGTACCCTTTCCCACTTCCGATTCCACGCTGAAATGATCGGTAAACGATTCCATAATTGTAAAGCCCATTCCGGAACGTTCCATTTCCGGAGAGGAGGTATACAGAGGCTCTCTTGCTTTCTGTATATCTTCTATCCCACAGCCCTGATCCGTTACGGTTACCTCTATGGCATCCCGGTAGAGCAGGCATTCCATCCGAATCAGGCATTGGTCTCTCGACTTGCCGCTCTTGCCGTAGCCGTGAATGATACTGTTCGTCACGGCCTCGCTCACGGCGGTAACGATGTCGGAAAGCTCATCCAGAGTTGGATCGATCTGAACCGCCATAGCGCTGACAATGGATCTTGCCAGACCTTCATTGCAGGATCTGGCGCAGAATTCCACGGTAAGCCTGTTTATTTCCGTCTTGTTATTTTTGTATGCGTTTTCGTTCATGATATCTCAATCCTTTCCGTTATACAGCGTCATGCACGTCTCGACATTTCTCAATGAATTTAAAAACCCCGGACATTTCCAGAATTCTTGTAGCGTTTGGATTATTGCAGATAATCCATGCCTTTCCGCCCAGCGCTTTGATTTTTTTATACCGTCCCATGATCATCCCGATTCCGGAGCTGTCCATAAAGGACAATCGATTAAAATCGAACAATATATTTCTTACCGGCGGCTTCATGATCTCCGCATCGATTCTCATTCTGATTTCGTCTGCAAAATGGTGGTCGAGTTCTCCGGCAACCTGCACAATGAGCAGATTGCCGCTCCTTGCCAGTTCAAACTTCATGGTGATGTCCTCCTTCGTTGTTACGCGGTCCTCACGGATTATTCCGTGTATGCGGACATCATACAATTATTTCCCGGGAAATGAACGTTTCCGGGAAATAAATCGGTAAAATATTTTCGGATATCTATTGAGCAAGCTTTGCAAGCTCTTCAATTTTCTTCAGACGGTGCGCAACGCCGGATTTTCCAAGGGTAGGTGTCAGAAGCGCGCCCAGCTCCTTCAAGCTCAGAGAATCGTATTCGACTCTCAGACGTGCGATTTCTTGCAGCTGTTCCGGAAGCGCGTCAAAAGCCGCAGTTTTCATAAACTTCTGAAACAGCATCTTCTGACGCATCGCTGCGCTTACTGTTTTGTCAAGATTGGCGTTGTCGCAGTTTGTAACCCGGTTCACCTCATTTTTATAGTTTTTTATAATTCTGCCGTTTTCAAACTCCAGCATTGCCCCGACGGCGCCGATCCGCACGAGGAAATCTGAAACAGCCGAAGCATTTTTTATATATATAAGCTTTTTCCCGTTTCGTACCGACAAATGATATCGAATTTCCAACCGTTCCAGGGCGTTCCGGCAAATCTGGAGGGCACGCTCATCTTTAAACGCAATATCGGCGCGCGCCGGCCTGTCCGGGGATGTTATGTAGCCGCTCCGAAGGAAGCACCCTCTTAAAAAGGCCGCGCAGCAGCAGTCCTTTCTGAGAATACTCTCCGGATCAGCCGCCCGGGACGAATCAATTTCCGCTCCCCACAGCAGGCCTCCGGCGTTCCTGATTCTGATAAAAATCCTTCTTTGAAATGATTTTTCTCCGCTTTTCTGCGCCAGTGCATTGATTCTGCGAATTTCGTTTTTCTCTGAGGAGGTAAAAACGACGCTGCCGTTCATCAGAAACGCCGCGTACAGCTCTGCGGACGCACAGCACTTGGATCGAAGCTCTGACAGCGTAAGACGCTTTTTCAGATCAGAGGAATAACTCAAAAACGCTCATCCCTTCTTAATAATAAGCAGCTCGTGCATGGCTCTCGTGCAGGCCGTGTACATCAGTTCATCCGGAATGTCCCATAAAGCCGCGCAGTCATATTCCAGCCCTTTCGCAAGGTATAAAGGAAGCACCCGGAAATTGATTTTGGACGATACGGAGTATTCCAGCCCGATTGCACGCTCCAGCAAGGACGCCTCCGCCGCGCTGCGGCAAATGACCGCTATATTCCGGTAGCCCTTCTGTACCATCTGCAAAATATAATTTTTCGCCTCCGCGCCGGCATGCTCCGGCGTATCGGCTTTCAGTTCTGTCGGAGGCTCCCCTTCCCGGACGCACCGGATCGCAGCTCCGGTGCGCAGATAGCGCGCGCCATATTCCGCAATCTGCTTCGTCGAACGATAATTTGTATCGAGCCGATAGGTGCGGAAGGGCCGGCGCCGGATGATTTTCCGGATATCCTCCTCATAATTTCCCTCATTTCCAAAAACCTTCTGATTGACGTCTCCGACAAACAGCATATTGGCCCCTTTATAGGCACGGCTCAGCAGCTCCAGAAAAATGGGCGTAAAATCCTGCGCCTCGTCGGCAATCAGGTAAAATTTTCTTCCCGCCGTTTCCGGTTCGTACAGCGCCAGATACAGAATCGCGACAGCGCAGCCGTCCTCCCAGGAATCCTGAGCCGGCGCGTAATCCGCGATTTCAGGATACTGCACGTACATCATCCGGTAGAGCGCCGGAACCGATAAAGAAACCATCATATAATTCAATTCCAGCCGGAGCTTTTCAAGTGTTTCCTGGCTGCGGATTGCATACCGTTCTCCGATCTGCTTTGCGATCGCCGCCGTCCGGCTCATGATCGGAAGATCGGAATATTGCGAATAAAAGAGCTCTTTTAAAGCTTCAGCCTCTACCTTCGTGCCCAGTTCCTCATCCAGATACAGATCCTCCGGCTGAAAGATATTGCCTCTCAGAAATCCGATATATTCCGTTACGTATTCGCGGAATCGCATCGTTGCCTTAAAGGAAGCAAGACGTTTACAGCCTGCGCTTTCTTCCGCTTCGGTACAGATCAGCTCCTGCTGCGTAAGACGGTCGGTAAAGCGGTATCCCTCTACGTCTTTCAGTACGTCCCGGATCACGTCCTCCGGCAGAATCCGTTCTACATTTTCCTCTCCCAAATCCGGCAAAACAGAAGAAATATATTCCGAGAAAATGCTGTTTGGCGACAGGATCGTCATCGCGCTGTCTTTCAGCCTGTCTCGGAAGGTATACAGAACATATGCCGCCTTGTGCAGCGCGATGGAGGATTTTCCGCTGCCGGCGCAGCCCTGGATCACGGATACCCCCTCGATATAATCCCGCACAATTTTATACTGCTCTTTCTGGAGCGTCTGCAGGATTGTTTTCATATGGGTATCAGTATTGCGGCGCAGCGCCTCGCACAGCACTTCGTCGTCAGACGGCATGCCGATATCGGAATAGCTTACGAGCGTGCCGTCCTGAAAAACATACCGTCTTTTGTTCCGCAAGGTTCCCGTTATTCTTCCGGCCGGCGCCGTAAAGGAGGCCGCGCCCGGTTCCGATTCATAATAAAGGGATGCGATCGGCGCGCGCCAATCGGTTGTAAGAATTGCACCCGTTTCAGGATCCCGCAGCGTATGAATGCTCAGATAGTAGCGCTCCGCTTCCGTCTCTGCCGCGTCTTCCTCAAAGACAAATCCGGCAAAATACGGCTCCTTCAGCTGCTTTCCGAGTCTGGCAAGGAGCTGGAGCGAATAAACGTACGCGTTCGTATCAAGCAGCTCATTGTCCAGGAGATCCTTCTTTTCGTCTTCCTTCAGTTCATTAAAATAATCGCTGAAATATTTCCGTTCCTCCAGGATATTCTCTCTGCGGAGCTTCAGATGCGTCAATTCCTTTTCGATACACCGTTTGACGGCCGCCAGCGTTTCCTCGGCATACTTTTTTTCATTCATATCGTTCACAGAGAGCACTGCAGTACAACCTCACCCTTATCATCAAGCTCAGCTTTCACACGGCTTCCCTCGCGGAGCTTTCCCATCAGGAACAGCTCGGAAAGTTCATCCTCAATTTTTTTCTGAATGAGATGACGAAGCGGCCGCGCGCCGTACTTCTCATTATACCCGTTTTCTGCAAGATAATGATAAACGGCGTCGGAAACCTCCAGGGTGATTCCTTTGTCGCGGCATTCGGAAAAGATCTCCTGCATCATAATTTTTGCAATCTTCTGGAGGTCTTCGCCTGAGAGACTGTTAAATACGATAATTTCGTCAACCCTGTTAAGAAATTCCGGGCGGAAAATCGCCTTCAGCGCGTCTTTCGCATGTTCCTCGGCATCCTCTCTTCCGTCGGCGCTGAATCCGATTCTGTTTGCCCGGATGGAGTTTCCGGCATTGGACGTCATGATGATAACGGTATTTTCAAAATTCACCGTACGTCCCTGGCTGTCCGTAAGCCTTCCGTCATCCAGGATCTGCAGAAGCATATTGAACACGTCGGGATGCGCTTTTTCAATTTCATCAAACAGAATGACAGAATAGGGACGTCTTCTGACGCGCTCTGTAAGCTGCCCCGCCTCGTCGTACCCGATGTATCCCGGAGGAGAACCAATCATTTTCGATACCGTATGCTTTTCCATATATTCCGACATATCAAGCCGAATCAGCGCGTCCTCTGTTCCGAACAGCTCGATCGTCAGCTGCTTTACGAGCTCCGTCTTTCCGACGCCCGTCGGTCCTACGAAAATAAAAGAAGCCGGCTTGAAATGATTGCGGAAACCGGAGCGATTCCTCCGAATTGCCTTAGAAAGCGTGGAAATCGCTTCATCCTGCCCAATTACGTGTTCCTTCAGACGGTCCTCCAGCAGCAGCAGCTTCCGCGCCTCATCCTCGCTTACGCGCTGCAGCGGAATTCCGGTCCAGGTTTCGATCACCTTAGCGACATCCTCGTATGTCAGGTCGATATATTGCTTCTGTTCGAGCTCCGCAAGCTGGGACTGCTGCAGCGCCAGAGTGCTTTTGGCCTCCGCAATTTCTTTAAACGCTTCCATCCGCTCCTCATCCGTTTTATATTCCCTGGCTTCTAATTCAGTAATTTTCTCGTTCTGTGCCGCTACCTCCTTCTTCTTCGCCGCGATGAGCGGAAGCGTCTTGTTGCGCAGATTTGCGCGCGACGCGGCCTCGTCGATCACGTCGATTGCTTTATCGGGCAAAAATCGGTCCGTAATATACCGTTCCGACATTTTTACGGCATCCTCGATCACAGCGTCGCTCATGCGGACTTTATGATATACCTCATAATGCACTTTAATGCCTTTTAAAATATCGATCGTTTCCTGCACGGACGGTTCATTGACAAACACCGGCTGGAAGCGCCGCTCCAGGGCGCTGTCCTTTTCGATAAACTTTCGGTATTCCTTCAGCGTCGTAGCGCCGATCACCTGGATTTCGCCTCTGGAAAGCGCAGGCTTCAGGATGTTCGCTGCATTCATGGAGCCCTCAGCCTCCCCGGCGCCCATAATGTTATGAACCTCATCGATCACAAGGATGATGTTTCCTGCTTTTTTGACCTCGTCGATCAGCCCTTTCATTCGGCCCTCGAATTGTCCGCGGAACTGCGTTCCTGCCACCATTGCAGTAAGGTCCAGAAGATGAATTCTTTTGTCAAGCAGCTTCTCGGGCGCTTCTCCGCGGCTGATCCGGAGCGCAAGTCCTTCTGCGATTGCGGTTTTTCCAACGCCTGCTTCTCCGATCAGAACAGGATTGTTTTTCGTTCGTCTGTTCAGGATCTGTATGATTCGCTCGATTTCTCGTTCTCTTCCTACAATGTTGTCGATGCCGCCCAGCGCCGCACGCTCCGTCAGATCTACGCTGTACAGAGACAAAAATTTATATTGCGGCTTTTCCTTTTTTTGCTGCCCGGATTTTCCGTTGTTCCGGAGCTGCTCCTCCGGAAGATTCTGGCGTCCGCCGAAAAATTCGTCCGGCGGCTGCAGAGAGCCTCCCATGCTGCCAAAGAGCTTGAAAAGATTCGGGGTGTTCGTGCCGGACGGTTTCTCCTCGGCATTCCCGATCAGAGCGCCGTCTTCTCCGGAGCCCTCCGGATCGTCGCCGCTGCCGTCCTGGTTCATATTGTCGATCAGCGCTTCCATCCCGTCCGTCATGGTTTCCAGATCTTCATCCGAAATTCCCATTTTATCCAAAAACTGCGTTACCTGCGGAAGCTTCATTTTTTTCGCGCAGACAAGGCACAGGCCGCGGTTGACCTGCTTTCCCGTATTGTCGATCTGCGTTATAAACACGGTTGCAATCCGCTTGTGACATACGCTGCATAATTCTCCGTTCATTTTATCAGTCCTTTCAAATATCTTCCCGTATAAGATGCGCCGCACGCGGCGATTTCCTCCGGTTTTCCGGCGCATACGACGCTCCCGCCTCCGCTGCCGCCCTCCGGGCCCATATCTATAATATAATCTGCGCATTTAATCAATTCAAGATTATGTTCTATTACGACTACCGTATTTCCGGCGTCGGTCAGCTTCTGCAGTATTTCAATCAGCTTCTTGACGTCATGCGTATGCAGTCCCGTCGTAGGCTCATCGAGCACATAAAACGTTTTGCCGGTACTGACCTTGGAAAGCTCGGTTGCCAGTTTGACGCGCTGCGCCTCTCCGCCGGAAAGCGTCGTAGACGGCTGCCCGAGTTTAATATATCCCAGTCCGACCTCCTGCAGCGTGTCGATTTTCCTGCGCACCGCAGGAAGATCCCGGAAAAATTCCACCGCGTCGTCAACCGTCATGTCGAGGACATCGGCGATGTTTTTTCCCTTATATCTTATTTCCAAAGTCTCTCTGTTATACCGCTTTCCTTTGCAGACCTCGCAGGGAACGTAAACGTCCGGCAGAAAATGCATTTCGATTTTTTTGATTCCGTCGCCGTCGCAGGCTTCGCATCTGCCGCCTTTTGTATTGAAGCTGAATCTGCCGCTCTTATAGCCTCTGGCTCTGCTTTCCGGAACAAGCGCGAACAATTCCCGGATCGCCGTGAAAACGCCTACATAGGTCGCCGGATTTGAGCGCGGCGTCCTGCCGATCGGCGACTGGTCGATGCAGATCAGCTTATCGACGTTTTCCCTTCCGATGAGCTCCCGATACGTTCCATCCAAATTATAATCCTCCGTCATTGCTCTGCAGAGCACCTGATTGACAAGTGAGCTCTTTCCGGAGCCGGAAACGCCTGTCACGCAGATGAATGTTCCGAGCGGGAAATCTACGTCGATATTTTTCAAATTATTAATGCTGGCACCTTTCAGCGACAGCTTATGGCCATTTCCCTCCCGCCGCTTGGCCGGTACGTCGATCTTCATTTTCCCGGAAAGATACCGGCCTGTAATGGACGCCTCGCAGTGCATGATTTCCTCCGGCGTTCCGGCCGCAATGAGTTCTCCTCCGTGTATGCCGGCAGCCGGTCCGATATCGACGATATAGTCCGCCTGGCGCATCGTATCTTCGTCGTGCTCCACGACGATCAGGGTATTTCCAAGATCCCGCAGTCCCTTGAGCGCCGCCAGGAGCTTGTCGTTGTCCCTTTGATGCAGACCGATACTCGGTTCATCCAGAATATAAAGGACGCCCATCAGGCCCGCGCCGATCTGCGTGGCAAGACGGATCCGCTGAGATTCGCCGCCGGAAAGCGTACCAGAGGAACGCGCCAGCGTCAGATAGCCGAGACCAACATTTTTCAGAAAGCCGAGCCGTCCCTTCAGCTCTTTCAGAATTGATTCTGCAATCGCTGTTTTTTCTTCCGAAAGCTGCAGGCCGCTTATAAATGCGAGCGCATTTTCCACAGACATCTGCGTAAAATCGGAAATGCTCAGATCTCCTACCGTAAAGGAAAGCGCGTTATCATTGAGACGTTTTCCGCCGCACTGCGGGCAGACGCACTCCGTCATATAATATTCCAGCGGATACGTTTCAAAGCTCCCCTGCATTTTGCGTTCATACCGGTCTTCCAGCGATGCGAGCAGGCCGCGGTATTCCCCTCCGTCGCCAGAGATAATGAGCTCTTTTACAGAATCGGGGTATTCTGCAAATTCCTGATTCATATCGAATCCGTACCGTTTGCTGATCTTTTCGATCAGTGCCAGGCGCTGTGCGATCGTATAATCCAGAAGCATCGCCATGCCGAGATCGTAGAATGTCCTGTGTCCGATCCGCCCTGCAAAATACGCTTTATCAAACTGCTGGATTTTCCCGAGTCCCGCGCATTTCGGGCAGGCTCCCATCGGGCTGTTGAAGGAAAACAGCTTCGGGCTGACCTCCGGCAGGCTGATCCCGCATTCCGGACAGGCGTAATTGCTGCTGAACATCAGATCGTACGCTTCTTTCCCGTCCGGCTCCGCCACGTTGACAAGGGCAAGTCCGGAAGCAAGCGTCAGTACAATCTCCAGGGAATCGCTGATTCGTCCCTGCAGTCCTTCCCGCATTACAAGCCGGTCTACAACAACGTCGATATGGTGGATTTTATAGCGGTCAAGCGTAATTTCTTCGTCCAGTCCGTAAAGCTCGCCGTCGATCCGTACCCTGGAATACCCTTTCTTGCGAAGCGTCTCAATCAGGCGCGTATATTCGCCCTTACGCCCTCTTACGACCGGAGCCATCAGCTGGATTCTGCTGCCTTCCGGCAGGTGTAAAATGTGATCCGTCATCTGATCGATCGTCTGCGTATAGATTTTCTTTCCGCACTTCGGGCAGTGCGGCTCTCCCGTTCTCGCATACAGAAGCCTGAGATAGTCGTAGATTTCCGTAACCGTACCGACCGTGGAGCGCGGATTCTTGGAGGTCGTTTTCTGGTCGATCGATATGGCGGGAGACAGGCCGTCAATCCTGTCTACATCCGGCTTTTCCATCTGACCGATAAACATTCTGGCATAGGAGGAAAGCGATTCCATATAGCGCCGCTGTCCCTCGGCATAAATCGTTTCAAAGGCCAGGGAGGATTTTCCGGAGCCGCTGAGGCCGGTCAGCACCACCAGCTTGTCCCGCGGAATTTTCACGTCGATATTTTTTAAATTGTTTTCTCTCGCGCCATGTACCGTAATATACTCCTGTTTCATTGCTCTCACTTCTTTTATTGTATCAATTTCAGTTTTTTGATTGTGTCGCGTATTTTTGCGGCATCCTCATATCGGAGCTCTCCGGCCGCTTCCGCCATGCGAAGCGTCAGCGTCTCGATCAGCGTGTCGATCGGCATATTCTGTTCCTCTTCCGTAAGCTCCATCACCATATCAAGCTTTGTTTTCGGCGCTTTTGAAGAAATTCTGCCGCCGTCCTTTGTAATGCCTCCGCTTGCAATTTCTCCTACCACATCCGAATTTGTATTCTCCCGAAGCCGCGTCGAGTCGATCACTTCCCGTACGCTCTTCACGATTGTTTTGGGTGTAATGTGATGCCTCCTGTTGTATTCGCTCTGCAGCCTGCGCCTTCTGTTCGTTTCCTCAATGGCATACTGCATGGATTCCGTGATCTCGTCGGCATACATAACGACACGGCCCTCCACATTTCTCGCCGCCCTTCCGATCGTCTGGATCAGAGAGGTTTCACTGCGAAGGAAGCCCGCCTTGTCCGCATCCAGAATCGCCACAAGAGAAACCTCGGGAAGGTCCAGTCCTTCGCGGAGCAGATTGATGCCCACCAGAACGTCGAACACACCGGTCCGCAAATCCTTTATGATTTCCATTCTTTCAATAGATTTAATGTCGGAATGCAGGTATCTGACGCGAATTCCCACGTTTCCGAGATACTCAGTAAGACTTTCCGCCATTTTCTTGGTGAGCGTCGTAACCAGGACGCGCTGCCCTTTGGCTGTGATCTGCCGGATTTCTCCGATCAGATCGTCAATCTGCCCCTCTACCGGACGCACGATGATTTCCGGATCGATCAGGCCAGTGGGGCGGATGACCTGTTCCACAATTTCCGAGGCTCTTTCACGTTCGTATTTTGCAGGTGTGGCGCTGACATAAATGACCTGATGAATCCGTTCCTCAAACTCGTCGAATTTCAGCGGACGGTTGTCCAGCGCGGAAGGAAGCCGGAAGCCGTATTCCACGAGGGATTCCTTTCGCGCTCTGTCTCCGTTGTACATTGCGCGTACCTGAGGAATCGTCGCATGGGACTCATCGATAAACATCAGAAAGTCTTTCGGGAAATAATCCATCAGCGTATATGGCGCGCTTCCCGGCGCCCGTCCGCTGATATGTCTGGAATAATTTTCTATGCCGCTGCAAAATTTCGTTTCCCGTAAAAGCTCCATGTCGTACCGCGTGCGCTGCTCCAGGCGATACGCCTCCAGAAGCTTTCCCTGATCCTTAAAATACTGCACGCGTTCTTCCATCTCAGCCAAAATACTGTCGACGGCGCGTTCCATTTTTGCGTCCGTCGTCGCATAGTGAGAGGCCGGAAAGATTGCCGCATGAGACAGAACGGCCCGCGCCTTGTAATTAACGGCATCACATTCCGTGACCCGGTCGATTTCATCTCCAAAGAATTCGACTCTGATAATCGTATCGTTCCGATCGGCCGGGCGGATGCTCAGCGTGTCCCCGTTGATCCGGAAAACGCCTCTGGAGGAAAAATCGCTGTTGTCGCTGGTATAATTCATGGAAACAAGCTTTGCCGCCGCCTGACGGATTTCCATATGCATTCCCGGACGCAGTGAAAGCATCAGATTTGTATAATCCTCCGGATCACCTAACCCATAAATACAGGAGACGCTCGAAACAATGATGACGTCGCGCCGTTCAAAAAGCGCCGCCGTCGCGGAGTGGCGCAGCCGGTCGATTTCATCGTTGATGCTGGAATCCTTTTCGATATACGTATCAGATGCGGCGATATACGCTTCCGGCTGATAGTAATCATAATAGGAGATAAAAAATTCTACTGCATTGTCAGGGAAGAATTCCCGAAATTCCGAGCAGAGCTGTGCGGCGAGCGTTTTATTATGCGCCAGCACCAGCGTCGGCCGGTTGACATTGGCGATGACGTTCGCCATCGTGAAGGTTTTGCCCGAACCCGTAACGCCCAATAAAACCTGCTCTTTCAAGCCAGCTTCGACGCCTTCCGTCAGCTTTGCAATCGCTTCCGGCTGGTCTCCGGTCGGCGTATAAGGGGCAACCAATTTGAAATGATCCACAGCGAAACCCTCCCTTTTTCCAAATTTGTTACAGCTCCCATAGGGCAAAAATTCGTCAACACGCATATTCTGTTTCAACGCAAAAATTGCTAAAAAATGTCTGTTGACGAATTCGGTCACTTTTTCCCGACTCGCGGCCTGCGCGAACTGCAGGAATGATATAGAATTTCAACGTAGTAGTATAGCACGTTTTTTCCAAAAATCAAAGAGGACGGCTGACTTTTTCATAAAAAGTCGGAACTGTCCTCCCTGTTTTTCTGTATAATTTGCCTGTTTTATGCATGTTTATTCATTTTATCATACATAATCTCGCCGGCAGACTTGTCGAAAAAGCAAACGCTCGCCCCGACACCCACACCGAACCAAGAGCCTACGCCGGCTGCAACGGCCAAGCCTACGGCCGCAAAGACCGCATCGCCGGTTCGCACGTTTCTCCTGTGCCGAAAACTTCCTCCGGCATCGGTACGATCCATATCGCTGCTTATGTTGTCTTGGGCATAATCGGCTATGCAGAGGTTGTGGTGATTTGTTATCTGGCAAAAAAAGTAAATTTCTGATAAATCTAAATCCAAATTGACTCTGATTTTCATAAAATCAAACAAAAAACAGCAATGCATGTCTTTGCGGAAAAATTTCTGTTTTTTATTTGTTTCCGCGACTTTGCTCACACGAACATAAAGATATTTTCTTTTTCAGAAAATCCAGACAGACAAATAGAAAATTTTCTTTCTGGGTACACAAACAGAGCCACGGCATTATTCTGATATCTCAACAGAAAAATGGAATCGAGTTTGATCTTTTTTATGCCACAATTCGTCCCGCTGTACCATTTTTCATACTGAAAGTGACAATGAGAAGAGTCACAGACATTTAATATCCAGCTCAATTTTGTACCAAGAGATCTCCTTCGCTGACGTCCTCATGCTTAAACGCCGCGGTCTTGACCTCAGCCTGGCTGATCCGGCCGGCAGAGGCATTCCCCTGTGTGTAGGGGCAGCACCAACGGTATACGGATTCCTCTCCCCTTCCGCCTTAACAATAACACCATTGGGAGCATTAAGTCTGATCTTCTGTGGTTTTAACTTCTAACTGCCTAGTGAGTGCAGGATGCGTTCCGCTCGCAGTTTCATAGCGTATTCGGCGCTTCATAGCCCTTACAGATACTTACCCGTAATACTGTTTTCGTTTGATTTTATATCTTCTATTGTTCCCGCCGCGACAATCTGCCCGCCATCCTTACCGCCGCCGGGGCCCATATCGACGATATAGTCGGCGCTGCGGATTACGTCAAGATCATGCTCGATTACAATCACCGTCGCTCCCATGCTGATGAGATTCTGAAATGCCGCCAGAAGCGTTCTCACATCCAGGGGATGCAGGCCTATCGTCGGCTCGTCGAACACAAACAGCGAATCTGTCTGGCCTTTTCCTATTTCTCCGGCAAGCTTTAAACGCTGGGCTTCCCCTCCGGAAAGCCCGGGCGTTTCCTCTCCCAGCGTCAGATAGCCGAGCCCCACATCATGAAGCACCTGAAGGCGGCTGCGCACCGCGTTCAGATCACCGCATGCCTGTATCGCCTCATCCACGCTCATCGCCATCAGCTCCGGCAGGGAGCAAAAGGTGCCGTCCTTCTTCTGCCGCAGGATATCAAACGCTTCTTTTGCATATCTCGAGCCGTGGCAGTCAGGGCATGGAACGGCGACATCCGGCAGGAACTGCACGTCAAGGCTGATCGTTCCCGTCCCGTCGCAGACCGGGCAGCGCAGATTCCCCGTATTGTAGGAAAAATCGCCAGCCCTGAGCCCTTTTTCTTTCGCGTCCGGTGTTTTTGCATACACCTTGCGCAGCTCGTCATGAACGTTTGCATAGGTTGCAACGGTGGAACGGACATTAATGCCGATCGGCGTCGCGTCGATCAGCTTTATTTGACGAATCCCCGCCGCTTCAGCGGAGCGGATGTGCGCAGGGAGCGCTTTCCCGGAAGCAGCGGCTTCCAATGCAGGAATCAGACTTTCCAAAATCAGAGTGGTCTTGCCGGAGCCCGACACGCCGGTGACGACGGAGAGCCTTCCCTTTGGGAAGCGGACGGCGAGCGGCTTTACCGTATGGATCTGTTCTGTAGACATCCGAATTTCTCCAAAATCGAAAAGCTGTTTCGCTGCCGCCTTTGGCCGGGCCGCAAATGCGGCGGCCTCCGCAGACAGATACGGAGCCATTCTGGACTGCGGATTTTGAATGACGTCCGCCACCCGGCCCTGGGCGATGACGCGGCCGCCCTTTGCCCCCGCCTCCGGTCCGAGCTCTATGATCCAGTCTGCCCGTGAAAGAATCTGCGTGTCATGATCCACAAGGATAACGGAATTTCCGTCCGCAGCAAGATCGTTCATTACGCCGGTAAGGCCGTCAATATTAGCGGGATGAAGTCCGATCGAAGGCTCGTCCAGCACATACAGCACGCCGGTGGTCCGGTTGCGGACCGCTCTTGCCAGCTGCATTCGCTGCCGCTCGCCGGTTGACAGCGTAGAGGAGGATCGATCCAGCGACAAATAGGACAGTCCAAGCTCGACTAGCCGCTTTGCCGTGCTTTGAAAGGCTTCGCAAATACTCTGCGCCATAGGGCGCATTTCCTCCGGGAGGGACTGCGGCACACCCGCCACCCATTCAATCAGCTCTGAAAGCGTCTTTTCGCACGCCTGATCCAGGGAAATTCCTCTAAGCCTCGGAGCGCGGGCACGATCGGAAAGCCGCGTTCCGCCGCAGTCCGGACAAAGGTCCTGCCGCAGAAACTTTTCAACCCGCTTCAGCCCTTTCTCATCCTTAACCTTTGCAAGTGCGTTTTCAACGGTATATACCGCATTGTAATATGTAAAATCAAGCTCTCCGGCTTCGCTGCTGTTTTTGGATTGATAGAAAATATGCTTTTTCTCAGCAGGGCCGTTATATACGATTTCCCGCTCTTTGTCTGTCAGCTCGGAAAACGGCACATCCGTGCGCACGCCCATAGCGCGGCAGACATCGGTCATCAGAGACCACATCAGGGAGTTCCAGGGGGCCACTGCGCCCTCTTCGATGGAAAGAGATTCGTCCGGTACAAGCGTCGCTCTGTCTACCGTACGCACAATTCCTGTGCCGCCGCAGGTCGGGCAGGCGCCGCTGCTGTTGAACGCCAGCTCCTCCGCGCTCGGCGCCTGAACACGTTCGCCGCAAATCGGACAGAATATTTCTTTTTCCGCTGCTACCGCAAGCGTAGGCTCCAAATAGTGACCGTTCGGGCATCGATGATTGGCAAGCCGCGAAAACATCAGCCGTAAACTGTTCAGCAGCTCTGTTCCGGTGCCGAAGGTACTGCGGATACCGGGAACTCCCGGCCGCTGATGAAGTGCCAGTGCTGCGGGAATATATCGCACACTGTCTACCTGCGCCTTTGCCGCCTGCGTCATTCTTCTTCTCGTGTATGCGGACAGCGCCTCAAGGTATCTTCTCGAGCCCTCCGCATACAGCACGCCAAGAGCAAGAGAAGATTTTCCCGAGCCGGATACTCCGCAGATTCCTACAATTTTGTTCAGCGGTATGTCAATATCAATGTTTTTCAGGTTATGTACTCTTGCTCCGCGAATCTCAATCTGATGCGGAGCCCCCTTTTCTTTCTCTCTCATTGATGCGCTCCTTTTCCGATGCGTCTCTTTCCCCTTATCCTGAAAAAGCACGGCTCGCGCACCGTTTGCTGAAATGTATCAGCGATCAATAAAACGGTCCCGCAAGAAAGGTCAGCTGCCTGACCGCTGCAGGATTCAGAACCGGAATCACAGCCGCAGACGCACACGGATTGTACCACACTTTAAGCGCGCAGTCCATTTCTGCCCTTTCGCTTCTGCTTCTTGCGCCTGCTTTCCGCTTTTATTATTTCGTACGCCTTCAGATATTTCAGCTCTGCACCGTATGGCTTTTAATATATTCCAGCCAGAGCATACAGTGAGCTTTTCCCATGTGAATGCCGTCGCTTGCCGCCCCGTCCGGCAAATACCCTTCCTCATCCACAAGCGCTTCCTGCACATTCAGGAAATGGGCATTTCGTCTCTCGCACATCTCATATATATTTCGGTTAAAAATTGCAATATTCTCATTGTTCTCATAGAATGGATCGACGCCGGAGCCGCTGATCTGCCGCGCCACCGGAATCACCGATTCCACATATATAAGAGCGTCCGGCCGGATGCTCCAAATCAGCTCCAGCACCTGCTCGTAATATTTGATAAATTCCTCCGGATACGGCCAGCCAACCTCATTGTAGCCCAGCATAATGTAGACCTTCGTAAAATCATTGTATTTCGTAAGCGCTTCCTTAAGCGTCAGCTTTTCACCGTTCACGGAAAAAAGCGTCTGCTTCTCCGGATCCGGATTGACAAGCTGATTTACCGAAACGCCGATGTGCGTATAAAATCTTGCATATTTTGCCATTCCCGTAAAAAACGCAAAATCCTCCATACGGGAATCGCCGATAAAAATGGCATCTTCAAAATATTCCCATCCCACCGGAGCCCTTTCCGGAACCTGATTCGGGTAATGACAGCCGGTATAGGGCGTCGGCGTTGGAGCAGGCGCAGCGGTCAGAACAGGCGTGGCAGTCGGAGCAGGCGCAGCGGTTGGCGCCGGCGAAGCGGAAGCGGTTTTCGGCGGTTCAGAGGCGGTGGGCGTAGCAGTCGGCGTTTCCGATGCTTCGGAAGCAGCAGCAGGAGCAGTCGCAGCTTCTGTCGCTAAGCTCGGTGAAAAAGGAACGGCGGACGAAGGCGCAGACGTAACCGCAGGTGTCTCGGCACGTGCCGCAGAGGAAGGAGCGATTGCCTGGACTCCCGATCGGCCGTCTTCTTTCTGGTGCAGGCAGACAAGTAAAACCACGAAAAGCAGGACGGCTCCCGTCACCGCACCGGAAATAAGGCAGATTCGTTTTGAAAGAAATCGTTTTTGTTTCTGATCTGTACTTTTTGGGGAAAATCCATTTTTATCTTTTGTCATATTTTTCCTCCTATCCCAGAATTTACAATCCCGATTATAAAAAAAATCTGCGGGAAACGCACCACCTGAAACACCGCAGAAATGGATATATGGACTCGGAGGCTAAAAAAACCTGGCCAAATCTTTTCGCTTTTTAACATTGACTTTTTCCATGGCAACGCCAAGACGCTGCTTGACCGTATTGACCGAAATGCGGAGACGTTCGGCGATCTGTTTATTTGTCAAGCCGCGCACCGCAAGCTTGACAATTTCCCGTTCCCGGACCGTCCACACGTTCGTTGCGTTTCGTTGGAGCACGGCGTTATGCAGCAGCGTCCAGCCCTCCATCATACGTTTGTTTAAAGAAACGACGCATTCGTAAGCGGTACGGTCGACCGTTCGAAGAGCGCGCAGGAGCAGAAAATCAAGTGCTCTGCTGCACTCCGCGAGCGGCATATACAGACGGTCCGGGAGCAGCAGGGCAAGCGCTCTCTCAATGTGAACCAGGGCCGCTTTGTCGTTCCCGTCACTGTGGTATGCGATTGCTGCAAGCAGACGCAGATAAGCCTCGGAAATCACAATGCCCTCAAGCTTCGTCTGGGAGATCAGAGGCTCCGCGGCAGCGGTAAAATCCGATTTGGGCGTCTCCCGTATTTTTGTAAGCAGTAAAAATTTCAAATAATAAAAACGGGCCAGCGGATAGCTTTCCCCCGGAAGCGGATCGAAGCATCCGCCGCGGAGCCAATCCGGAAAATGCGTCGTATCCCAGAGCTTGCTCCAGATGCCTGCCCGGCAGAAAGCAATATAGCTTTGATCCTGTGCCGAAGCGGCGCGCATACCCGCCAGCGCTGCCTCCAGCTTGTTCCACTGCCGTACGGCTCCGGAGTACACCGCGCAGGAAGATAGCACGAAAAGCGCGCCGAGCTTTGCATCCAGACAAGACGCGTCCGCATATAAAGCGCCTGCTTTTTTCTGGGCGGTTTCAATCTCTCCGCGAAAATAAGACAGCTGACAGCCGCACAGCGCGGCCAGCTCATTGTTCGGCTGTTGTTTTTCCGCAATCAGATCCATGCGGCCCGGAACGGCATACAGCTGCGTCATCAGAGGGACCGGCGTCCTGTAGGGTAAATAAACGGTCCGCGGGGCTCCTAGCTTTTCCCTTTTCCGAAGGTCCTCCGGTTTGTCCGCGTCCGCCGGAACGAGCCATGACCGCTGGTATTTTCTGGCGCCCGGAATTCTCTGCTCCAGCAGCAGACGCTGGACATATCGAAGCGAGATGCCCCACCGTTCCGCCGCTTCTTTTGCAGTAATATAGCTCACGAGGTTCCCCCCTCCGCATAAAATTTCATACCGCTATTTTAGACGTTATAACGCACAAATGCAAGAAAAAATGATATATCGGATTCGGAAAATATAATAATACAGCGCCACTTTTCTTATCAAAAACGTCGTAACCGCCCCGAATTCATGCATCTGATATTAAATGTAATCCGGGAGTCAGCAAATCTCCGGATCAGCCAGAATAACCAGATCTTTATCTTCAGCATTCCCTTCTCTTTTCTTCCTCCTGTGAAAGCGGCGTTTCCCATTCCTTGCAGACGTCAATCCATTTTTGAAAGCAGGAGTAGCGTTCCAGCTCTGGAATCGTAAGCCGTACGGCGCTGTTTGCGCTTCCGGCTGCGGGATATACCGTTTCGAAGCGTTTTAGGGAAATATCAAGATAAATCTCCGTGTTTTCTTTGACCGCAAACGGGCATACTCCGCCAGGCGCATGTCCGGTCAGCGCTTCCACCTGCTCCGGAGGAAGCATTTTCGCTTTTTCCTGAAATTCAGAGCGGAATTTCCGGTTGTCGATTCTGGCGTCGCCTGCAGCTACGATCAGAACGGGCCGGCCGCCCACCAGAAACGACAGCGTTTTTGCGATCCGCTCCGGCCGGCAGCCAATCGCTTTAGCTGCGAGCTCTACGGTTGCGCTGGACTGCGGCAGCTCCAGGAGCCTGTCCGCCGCGCCGGCTGCAAGGAAAAATTCTTTGACCTGTTCGAACGACATTCGTGATTCTCCTTCTCATTTTACTTTTTTACATAAAACACTTCCGTTTCCCCGCAAGAATCGCTCGGCAAAAGCGGCGAAACAGCAGTATTAATATAACAGCTTTGCCGCTTCAAGCCAAGTCCCCAGAAACGCTTCCGTGCGCCAGTACAAATTCAGAAGGCTTCAAGCCTTTTTTTCTTGACTGTAAATAGCGAAATGCCTGTTCCGCCTGTAATATGGAGCAAATCCTTTGCAGCTGCGCATAAACAGAACAGCCCAATTAGCCGAACGGTTTTCCCAAGCGCTCCTGAAAAGCTCTGCCGAGCTTTTCAGGCATGTCAATTTTCAACGCATGCTTCCAGCTTCACCGTAGGCATCGGCGGGCAAAGGCATGCGTGGCGGCGGCTAAGGTATTTCAAACAGAAATACGCCGCATTTCCAGCTCAGCGCTGTTGCTCCTTTTGGCGCTCGTTGCACAAAGCAGAGCTCAAAATGCGATAAAACTGCTCTCTGTCAACCGTCCTTGCAATCTCTACATTTCCCTTTTGCGATGGAATAAAAGTGGTGCCTCCCATATTGCTTTCAAGCCGCGTTTCTACCTGGACACTGCCCCTTTCAAATTGACAGATTTCCGGGTAAAAAATTGAAACAGCCGCCAGAGGATCGTGCAAGGTCAGTTTTCCAGAGCTTTTCAGCCACGCATTTCCAAAGGAAAAAACTGCCTTCATCAGATCGGTACCGGAATCAAAAAGAAGCGCTGCCTGTTTTGCCTCAATGGTGAGCTTATCAGTAACCTCCAGCGGGATTGCCCGATGTACTGCCGCCTGAGAAGAAAATACTATTTGGGAGGCCAAAGGATCGGCCCATGAGTTCCAGTTATAATACGGCTCTGGCAGCGGCGCTTCGCCAAAATAGCCGTTCATTACGTGCAAGCCCTTCAGCAATTTTGCAGCATCCGGATAAGTGCAGAAAAGAGCGGCAATATTCGTCATATTGCCAATACCGAGCAGCACGGTTTCATATGGATTTTCTTTTATTTTCTGATATAAAAAAGCCGGGGCGTCCGCTTTCTCGTATGTATTATGCTGCCAGAATTGCAAAGCGTCCGCCCCATCCGGCGTCGGATACACGGGAACCGGCTGCATTGTTCTGTCAAGTCCCGCCACAATTGGAATCCGTTTTCCTGCCGTCCGACAGATTGCATCTGCGACTGCCGCCCGCTTTTCTGACTCCCCGCAGACTGTAGTAATCCCAAGAAGCTTGCATTGGGGTTCTTTTAACAAATAAGCAAGGCAAATCGCATCATCAATATCCCCGCCAATATCTGTATCAAGCAAAACTTTTATCATTTATAAGTCCTCTTTATTTTTGAATAATGATACGGCTTTCAAGCTAAAAAAGCAATACCTGCCGTTGCCGGCATGCAGCGGCTCTTTTCATACTTTTTCAAAGAACCAGCAAAAAAACATTGCATTTTTTCAAACACAGCAGTATTATATATTTATATTATCGTATTTAATTTTATTAGTAGAATTGCGGGAAAATCCGGCTGGAGGAATTGAGTATGAAACGAAGAAATCGCATACGTGCATTTATAGTTTGCTGTTTTACCGCTGCGCTTCTCTGTAAGCCTGCGCTTTTCCCTCCGGCTGTAAAAGCGCAGAGCGAGCTCTACGAATGGCTGGATGCCGTTTCCTATACTCCGGAATACGACTTTTCAAACACCTCGCTTTCCTTTTACGCAAAAGAAGAAAATATTTCTTTGAGCAACAGAGGCTTTCTTTTATTTGACGGAAATACGCTTTCTGTCAGAAAGGACGCCTCCGCCTCGATCGGCGGTTCTTCGTATCTGGGCGACGAGTATGGGCTGGCGGGAGGAACGGTTTCCTTTGATGCGCTGGTCGAATCGGGCTCTCAGCTTACGGCAGGCGTCCGCTGCATCAGCCCGAATGCCGATCCGTATGACAAGGGAATCTTTTTTACCTTTACAGACGGGACGGTCCTTCTCAGCATACCGTCGGCAGATTACACGTTGCCGCTGGGCAGCGGGGTTGATCTGGCGTCTGCAAAGAAAATCGAAATCCGGGACTCCGTCGATGAAATCGTGCTCTTGATAGAAGGAGCTCCCTATGCTTCCGTTCTATATCAGGAAAATGGCTCGCTGCGCGTTGCAGATGATGCCGGCAATACGCTCGGAAGTCTGGAGGCGTCCGGCGTATACGCGGCCGGATACTGGAATATCGCGCTGGAGCGGGGCGAAAGCACGGTTTGGATCGACAATCTGAAGTTTCATTATACGCAGATCAGCCAGGCGCTTCCGGAGCGGGAGCAGCGCGAGGTTTCCTATCGGAACTGGGTCGCCACGGACGATCTGGGGCGAACCACAGCGATGGGAAGTCAGACCAGCGCTCCGAAAGAGCAGAAATACGTCGGAATTTTCTATTTTCTCTGCGTCACAGGAGCGGGGATTCACGTCCAGGATAACACAAAAATTTATTTGGAAAGCGGCGTCGACGGCCTGAAAGACTATCTGAAGCTGAAAGGCGGCGAGGCATACTGGGCCGAGCCGTATTTCGGATACTACAGAAACACGGATACATGGGTTTACCGCAAGCACGCTTATATGCTGGAGGCGGCCGGAATCGATTTTGTTTTTCTCGATATTTCCAATTCCGAAACGTTTAACGAGGCGCATCTTGCGCTTTTTGACACTTGGCTTCAGATTCGAAAGGAGGGCGGGCAGACACCGCAGATCTGCTTTCTGACCGGCGATACTGAGGGGCGCCTGGAAAGCCATATGAACCGGCTGCTGCGTACGGTTTACTCAGAGGAAAATTATGCGAAATACGAAGAATTGTTTTTCAAGTGGGACGGCAAACCGCTGATTTTTGGCAATACCGCCAACCTTTCGGATGAAATGAAGCAGACGCTTTCGCAGTTCACGGTACGGGGCTGCTGGGCCTGGGAAAATCGTGACGGATACTGGAGCTGGATCCAGGAAGTAAAATATAACGAAGACACCGGCGAATACTACATGGATCCGGGCAGGGACCCGGACGGGAATTTCGAGCAGCTCGCCGTGGCCATGGGACATCATCCTTCTACCAGCAAGGGACGCAGCTTCGTAAAGGGCGTGCAGCCAAACAATGGAAAAAATGATTTCGAGTTTTCCTCGGATACGGCAAGACTCGGCCTGGGCTTCGCTTCGCAGTTTGAACTCGCAATCGAGCTTGATCCCCAGGTAATTATGATTACTGGCTGGAACGAATGGATCGCCGGCCTGCCGCGCGATCCCTCGTATACCCATTTCGCGAATACGGACGTAGACGGGTACATGTATATCGATCAGTTTAATCCGGAATTCAGCAGGGATGGCGAGCCCATGAAGCTTCGAGACGGAGTTGGCTTCGGGGACAATTATTATTACCAGATGGTTGACTATATCAGAAAATTCAAAGGGATCGAATCGGAAGAGCTCGCCGGCGGGCAAACTGCCATTGACATCCACGGAGAGCTCAGCCAGTGGGACGGTGTTTCTCCGGAATTTCGAGATACGATCGGAGACGTAGAATTCCGAAACGAGCCGTCTTACGATCTGGAAATCCGCTACATCAACAACAGCGGCCGAAATGATTTTGATTATGCAAAGGTCTCGCAGGACGATGATTTCGTATATTTTCTTGTCAAAACAGTAAATCCCATTGTCGTAAGCGACGGGACGGATTGGATGAATCTCTATATCGATCTGGATCAAAGCCACGAAACCGGCTGGGAAGGCTATGATTACGTAATAAACAGAGCGCGTTCGGAAACGCATGCCGACATAGAGAAATTTTCTAATAATTCCTGGGAGGCGGAAAAAATCGGCGAGGCTGAATACGTGCTCGGCAGCGATTATATGGTTCTGAAGCTGGACAAACGGGATCTCGGGCTGATGTCGGGAGAAATAATAAATTTCGATTTTAAATGGAGCGACCATTCCACAACAGACGGAAACGTTATGGAATTCATGGATCTTGGCGATACGGCTCCGAACGACCGGTTTAATTTCAGATATCTTGCGCGGAGCGAAGATGGTTCAGAGCTATCCACAACGGCTGTCATTGCAATCATTGCGTGCGCCGCCGCTCTGATTTTGACGGTTTCCGTCATCATAATCTTTAAACGAGTCGGCAAAAATGGTTAATGACCATGCTCAGACATGGTTTTTAATAATCTATATTGGGAAGGTGTTTTTATGAAACGAATCGTTACTATTTTTACAATCGCGTGCGTTTTGCTGAGCATGAGCATTTTTCTGCCTGTGTCTGCCGCTACCGTCGATTTCAGCGTTAATTTTGACGAAGAGCCGGACGGTGCGACCGCAAATGAGACGCTTCTCGGCGATGAATTCATTATGTCTACCGGTACGCCGGCAAGCAGCGCAACGGTAGAGCCCGATGAAAACGGCGGAAGCCTGCTCGCCATGACGGGCTATACGGATATTAAATCTATTATGTTCTTTGACACCGCATATACCTTCCAGGTAGACTTCATCACAAATGCAAAGGATAACACGGGCGTGTTTGTGAAAAGCGTGGAGCCCGAGGAATTTATTCTGGTAGAAAACCCAAAGAACGCAAACACGCTGCAGACCTTTAATTTTTATGAATGGGACTGGTATAAGGAAAATGGCGGAACTGCCGAGGGCTGCAGCTCCAGCATTGGAGGCAGCGGGATTTTTGTAATGCCCGGCGACGGGATCATTCGTATTGGGATTAAAACCTATCAGCCTGATGGTCTGACCGTTGCCACCAGAATCTTCGAGCTTCCCGCTCCGGAGGGATATCAGCTTGGTGAAAGATGTACGATTCAGATCAAAGACGATATCACTACTGTTTCCGTTTCTATTAACGACACGCCGCTGGCCGTAATTGAATTGAGCGAGCCCGGTACGGAGTATGACGGAGACGATCCGGTCTACGGCTTCTATAAAACAGCGGTCGTGAAAGATGCCGCCGGTACAGAGCTTGGCACTGTGGAAAACACACGTGTCTGCTCCGAATATTCTCTGATCGCTATAACGACGAGAAATCAAGAGCTCAGCATTGATAATGTCGTTCTGCAATACGAAGAAGATGAATCGAACGCTACGGAAGCGCCTTCGGAGCCTACCGGAGAAGGCGATGCTACCGAAGCGCCGACGACATCCGGCTCCGGCGCAGCGACGCCGACACCGGCAAGAACGTCCTCTTCCACCGCAAGGCCCTCTGCTTCAGAGAATAACGAAGACAGCAACACGCCAATCATTATCGCCGCCGTCGTTGCGGCCGTTGTGGTCGTTGCAGGAATTATCATCGCCGTCGTCGTTGCAAAGAAGAAAAAGAAATCCTCCTGAAGGAATATCTCCGGTAACGGAAAAGACCGTCCGTTTTAAAATGGGCGGTCTTTTTTCATGACTTTGGTTCGGATCAATACCGAATGAAAGCGCTTAAAAGATTCATCGCATAAACGCGGATCAGCCAGTCGTTCGGGTGGTTGACATTGTTTCCGGAGGTTGCAGCATAGTCCTTTCGAAGTAAAATTTTTTCGTGCTCCCGAAACAGGTCCGCGACCGCCACACCCTTCCCTGCCAGTTTCGCATATGCTTCCGAGAACTGTGTCTGCGTAGATAAAAAGCCGGACTCTATATTCGCAACCATTGGAACTACAATCAGAAACTCGCACGCCGGATTTTCAGAGCGCACGGTTTCAAGGATCGACCTGATATTTTCCGCCGTTTCCTGCCCTGTTTTACCGCCGTCATTCATCCCGAATCCGATAAAAACAAAATCCGGATGCAGGTCTGCCACCAATTCCTTGGCATGCTCCTTTCCCCAAATGGAATCCTTCCCTCCGACGGAGGGATTGTGGGATTCGATTCTGCTGCCGTAATGCCTGGAAAGCGCGCGCTCCACCCAATAGGGAAAGCTTTGCTGGAACGGTGGACGATTGTTCAGTGCGCTGGAATCGCAGCCGGCAAAAATACTGTCCCCGAAAAATACAATTCTGAGACTGTCCTGATTCTGGAATTTCCGCATCGTATTCGGAATGTTCTCTCCCTGAAAAGCCGTTCCGAAGCTCGCCGCCGCACTGCAGTCATATTCATAGGTCACTGCGATCTGCTTTTCGTACAAAAATGGTCCGGCCGTAAATAATGCGTTTCGGAAACGCGATCGGCCCAGCGAATCCCAGGGAGTCTCTTCTTTCCAGCCTCGTGCCGTATCGCCCCATTCCACAATATAATTTCCTTCAGAATCGCGTCCTTCCAAATCGTTTTTGGTAAAAAACGGAATTTCTGATCCCGCAATCCACTTCAGCTCCGCGCTTTCGCCATCCCAGAGATAGTCCTTCCCCTCCTGGAGGACATGATCCAGCGCGTTGTTTCGGACTTCCAAAATTTTCCGGGGCCGAAAGAGCAGCTTTGCCGTAATCTCTCCGTTTTCCCGGCGGATCATGGCCAGGCTCTCCCGATACATCATATTCTGACGCCAAAAGGGCAATACCATTTCATCCAGATCGTTCCTGGCCTGCAGTATGTGCTTCTGCGCTTCCATAGCAGGTGCCGCACTTCCCTTCTTTTTTTATTTCTGCCGGTCTTTTATCATGCCGAACCGGTCAAACCAATAAAGCACGTGAGAAGCAAATCCATGGTTGCAGCTTGCATAATCCCCGTCGTTTTCCCAGAGTGTGCCCGTTTTCTCCGCCATATAATAAAAATAATCCTCTATGTTCTTTAAGACCTCTTCCCGGCCTCCGTATGCCGCCAGAAGATCCATGCGGAGATAGTTCCCGATAAATGCGTTTGCGTAATGGACGTTTTCCCATTTCTTCGTTTCCCGGCGGTCTCGCCCAAAATCATGTACCAGGCGCTGCCAAAGCTCCGGATACAGGGCGGGCGTCGCCGTGCCCGTATGGAAGGCATAGTATTGACAGCTTTCCGTATATTCTCCGGAGAGTACAAGTCTGCCATCCCTGCGGTACGCGTTGTCGCAGAAGAAACCGTCCGCTGTGTACGACAGATCGCGAATCACCGCCTGCATCCGCTGCGCTTCCTCGGCAAGCGCAGCATCGCCGTAAAGCTCGGACATTACAAGTTTCATTTTTGCATACAGCATATTCGACGGGAAGCTGACGTCCTGCACCAGATCGTTGGATTTGCTCCATTCCAGGAAAACCCAGGATTCCAGCTTTTCCAAAAGGCCAAACTCATTTTCAAAACGGCGGAAATAACCCAGCAGCGCATAAACCCTTTCCCTCGCCCGCGCAACAAGCTCCCGGTCCGATGTCCGCTCCGCATATTCTCCGAGCTCCAGCACAAACCACATTGCCCAGTTTGGGATAAATACACCGTCGTAGTGATCCGCCGGATAGCACATCGGCAGCATTCCCTCCGGCAGGCAGCGGAAATGTTCCGGCAAAATGTAATTTTCAATAAAATTTCGTTCGACTTCCGACTTTCCGGTCAGAACGCGCTCGACGCGCGCCGTGAAAAAGCTGTCGCAAAGCCACCCGGCCCGCTCGCGTGACGGACAGTCCATAAAAAGATCAAATGTATTTTGGCGGTATGTTTCGATGGCCGCGTCGAAAATCGCCTGCAGCTTCGGATTGCCGGAATCCAAGCTTTTATTCACAGCAGGTGCGCCGATCCTTCGGATATGAAGGTTTCGAAGCATGCAGCCCGCTCCCTTGCAGTACACGCGAAGATATCGGAACGTATACGGTTCCACGGAAAGGAATTCCGTCCTGCCTGCTTTTGTTTTCAGCAGAATTACATTGGCCGCCGTCAAGCGGGTAAAATGGATTTCCTCTCCCTGCAGGATCTCATCGAATACTACGCAGATCTCGCACTCACCGGCGCTCTCAAGCGTAAACCCGATCAAACCCGTAAGATTATTTCCCATGTCGAAAGTCGCAAATGCATCTTTCCCGAGAACGGTTTCCTCCGCCGGAAAGCTGCCGCGCTCCAAAATGACCGGATCCAGCTTCTGCGCCTCCGTCGTGGAAAGAACCGCCAGTTCCTCCCGCGGGAAGCCTTTCAGCTGAGGGCCGATATCCGCAATCGAACGATCTTCGTAATAGCGCTCCTTTTCCGAGACGGCAAACGATCCCTTCTGGATTACCTGCTTTGCACATTCCGTTTCATATTCGCCGTAAAATACGTTTCTCGGCAAATAACGTTTTTCCTCCGTTTCGGCCAGATCCACGGCATTCTCCTGTGCCCGTGTAAAATCATAGACCTCCACAAACGGCCGCTGGAAGGAATATCTCTGCACCTTCCGGATTTTTCCCATCCACTCAAACGGGCGGAAGTATTTCCCGGCCTGTTCCGTATAAGCCAGCACGCCGTCCTCCGCAACAATTTCCGCCTTCAGAAAGGACGGCTCATCCGTATGATAAAAGCTGTTGCACGCATATCCCATTACTATGATCCGGATCTCGTTCTGCTCCCGATCCAGCTTGAGCGGCAGGACGTCAACCCTGCGATATCCGTGCGCCGCCCGCGCAGGACCTACCGCGAGAAATGCGCCGTTCACATAAATATTATAATACGCACAGCCTGTAACTGCGAGTTTTGCTTTGGACCTCCGCGGACAGACGGCGCGGAACACGAGCGTCACATTCAGCTCTGTTTCTCTTCCCTTTGCCCAAACCGGGCGTGCCTTTTGAAAAAATTTTATTTCAGAACACATAGAAAATCCTCCTGATCAGGCCTCGATTCCCATCACCACGATGCCGGCAGCCGCCAGCGCAATGAACACATATTGAACCCATGTCAGCTTTTCCTTAAGAAATACTCTTGCCCATACCAGAGACAAAACGCAATAGGAGGAAATGAGCGGAGCCGCAGCCATCGTATTCTGCCCGATTGCATAAATGTATGCAAATTGCCCGGCCGTCTCGCAGAGCGCGCCGCCGATCTTCGGCATCTCATATCGAATGGACAGGCGTTGCTTTTTTATGATTACAACATAAATAAAAGCAAAAATTGCAATCAGCAGAAAGGTCAGCTCATACGCAATGTTTGCGGGCCCCTCCGCGATGACACCCGATACAATCGTTCCGTCATCGTTATACTCATAAAGCAGCAGGCCGTCCGCATATGTACCGAGCGCATCGATGATACAGTATAAAACAGGCAGCATGATTGCCAGAAAGCTATGCGTATATTTTCTGTCCGGCGGCGCTGCTCCAGCCAAGCGCCGCTCCCTGGTTTCGTATACCTTCTCCGTAATAGAAAGCGCCAGAATACTTATGATAATCAGAGCCACGCCCACATACTGCCAGACCGCCAGACGTTCGCCCAGGAGGAAAAAGCAGAGAATTGCCGCCACGGCGCCGGAAGAATTGCAGATCGGTGACGAAAGAGAAAGATACAGGTAGCGCAGGCCGACATATCCGATGACCATGGATAAGATATACATTGCCGACGCCGGAAAATATGTGACCATATCGCGGAGATGAAATTCTTCCCCCAGCAAAATCATGATCAGGGCGTGAATTCCCATCACAAATCCGACCATCATTGCCATTTTCCAGTGGCTGTATTTGTCCTCCCGTTTTGATCCGGCCTTAGAGAACAGATCCGTCAGACTCCAAAAGAGAATTGCAACAAGAGATAATCCAAACCACATTACGACAACAACCCTACTCTTTCATATACATCTTTTTTTGTACTTTCGGCGATTTCACGCGCCCGCACGCTGTTTCTTCTCAAAATTCCTTCCAGATAAGCCCGGTCCGCCATCAGACGCTCATATTCTTCGCGGATCGGCGCCAGCGATTCGGCGACCGCGGTGCCGACGGCAATTTTAAAATCTCCGTACCGCGCCCCGGAAAATTCCTGTTCTGCCTGCGCAACGGAAATGTCCTTTACGGTGCTGTAAATATTCAGCAAATTGCTGATTCCCGGTTTGTTTTCCGGATCGAACCGGATCTCACTGCCGGAGTCCGTGACCGCTTTTTTAAATTTCTTCAGAATGATATCGGGCTGTTCTATAATTAAAACGTAATTATTTGCGTTCTGATCGGACTTCGACATTTTTTTGTCCGGCTCCTGCAGGCTCATAACCTTTGCTCCCTGTTTGGATATCAGCGGTTCCGGAACGGTAAACGTTTCCCCGTAAATTTTGTTAAAGCGGATCGCCACGTCACGGGCAAGCTCCAAATGCTGCTTCTGATCCTGCCCGATCGGAACGTATTTCGCCTGGTACAGTAAAATATCGGAAGCCATCAATACTGGATAGGTATACAGTCCGGCGTTGATGTTGTCGGCATGTCTGGCGGCCTTATCCTTAAACTGCGTCATGCGGTTCAGCTCTCCCATATACGTGTAGCAGCCGAGAATCCAGGAAAGCTCCGCGTGCGCAGCTACATGCGATTGCAAAAACAGGATCGTTTTCTCCGGATCGAGCCCGCAGGCAATGTAAAGTGCAAGCACTGCATAGGAACGCTCTCGCAGCAGCGCAGGATCCTGCCGTACGGTAAGCGTGTGCAGATCTACCACGCAGTATAAGCATTCATATTCGTCCTGCAGCTCCGGAAAATGCTTAAGAGCACCAAGATAGTTTCCAAGCGTCAAATTTCCGGAAGGCTGTACTCCGCTGAAAATTCGTTCTTTCTTTTTTGGATTGCCAGACATGGCGAAAAAACCCCCATAATCATTGAAATTTTGTTAATAATAGCATTAAAGAGATAATTTTACAATACCTGCTTCCGCAAGCTTCTGTATCGACATCAAAATTCCCGTCTTTGCATTGTGCCAGGTCAGGCCACCTTGAAAATACACCGCATACGGGCTGCGCAGCGGGCCGTCGGCGCTCAGCTCGATGGAGGATCCCTGAACAAACGTTCCTGCGGCCATAATGACCTCCGATTCATATCCGGGCATCGCCCAAGGCTCCGGCACCGCATAGCTGTCAACCGGCGCGGCCGCCTGAATCCCAAGACAGAACGCTCTCATTGCTTCCGGCGAGCCGAGCTCTACGGCCTGTATAATATCGTGCCGTGTCTCTGCGCTGCTCGGAATTGTGCGAAAGCCAAGCTTTTCATATAAATACGCGGCAAAAACAGCACCCTTCAGCGCCCCCGCTACGACGTTCGGAGCCAGAAAAAGTCCCTGATAAAGCGCCGGTAGAATCCCGAGATTCGCTCCCACTTCCTGTCCGAGTCCCGGTGCGCTCAGCCGATAAGCACAGCGGTCCACACATTCGCGGCTGCCGCAGATATAGCCGCCGACCGGAGCCAGACCGCCGCCCGGATTTTTGATCAGAGAGCCGACCGCCATATCGGCGCCCACTTCTGTCGGCTCTGTCCACTCCGTAAATTCTCCATAGCAGTTATCGACCATACAGATGATATCCGGCTTGATTGCTTTGAGAAAGCGGATTAATTCACCAATCTCTTCGACCGAAAAGCTCGGACGTGTTTTGTATCCTTTAGAACGCTGGATCTCTGCAAGCTTCGTTTTGCCGCTGATCGCTTTTCGAATCGCATCATAGTCAAATGAGCCGTCTTCCTTCAGCTCGATCTGCCGGTACGTAACGCCGTATTCCTTCAGGGAACAGGGAGACGGCCGGATTCCGATTACCTCCTCCAGGGTATCGTACGGGCCTCCCGCCGGGCAAAGAAGCTCCTCTCCCGGAAGCAGATTAGCGGAAAGAGCAACTGCAAGCGCATGCGTTCCGCAAGTAATCTGCGGCCGTACCAGTGCCGCCTCACTTCCAAAGCAATCCGCGTAGACGCGTTCCAGTGTTTCTCTGCCGGAATCGTTGTACCCATAGCCCGTCGTCGCGGCGAAGCAGGCGGCATTCACTCTGTTCTTCTGCATCGCATGCAGTACTTTAGCCTGATTATATTCTGCAATGCGGTCGATTTCCCGGAAGCGTTCCTGCAGAGCTGCCTCCGCATCCGATGCCGCCGCCAGCACCGCCCGGCTGATCCCGAGCTTTTCATAAATTTCATATAGCCTTTCCATGTGCTTCACCGATCCTCGCGATAATAGTTGATCCCCGCCGCGGAAGGCTTGTCGGTCTTTTTCTTAGTAACGGACGTAATCACAAGCACAGCCGCCGTAATCAGGAACGGGAGCGCCTGCATAAACTGTGGCGGGATTTTTTTCATCCACCCAAGAACGCTCGGGAACGTATCCGCAAGCGAGCCGCCGTAAATCTGCAGCGTATTGAAAAGGCCGAAAACGAAAGTTCCCAATATTGCGAGCAGCGTATTCCAGTTTGCAAAGATGACAAGTGCGATCGAAATCCAGCCGTACCCGTTCACCCAGCAGTTGCTGCCCTCGAAGCTTCCCGACAAATTAATGCACATTAAAAGACCGCCGATCCCCATGATACCGGAGCCGAGCATAATATGAACATATTTATATAACGTGATATTGACGCCCACCGCATCTGCAGCTGCCGGGTTCTCACCGATCGCCCGCAGACGGAGCCCCTGCTTTGTATACTTCAAATACCACCAGATGACAATTGAAATCACAATTCCAAGATAAATCAAAACGTTATGGGAAAAAAACGCGTCTCCGACGACTGGGATTTTGCTGAGAAGCGGGATCTCAATCGGCGCCGCCTCCTTTGAAAATCCTTTTGCGTTGAGCAGTTCAGGCCATTTCCCCGCAGACTTGAACCCATTTCCGATAAAAAAGTAGAGGCCGAGCCCAAACGTTGTGATCGTAAGTCCCGTAACATTCTGATTGGCCTGCAGCGTAACGGTCAGAAACGCAAACAGCAAACCGCACAGCGCGGCAAACAAAAAAGAAAACAGAATTGCGACGTAGAGACTGTCCACCGCACAGCCCACCAGATAACCGCCGATCGCTCCAACCGCCATCGTACCTTCTACGCCCAGATTCAAGCTGCCGGATTTCTCGGTAACGATTTCCCCGACGGTACCGTAAAGAAGCGCCATATTATATTGTATGATCGTAAATAAAAATGAAGTCAGAACGGTCAGCGAATTCATGCGGTCTCCTCTCCTTCCTCTTTTCTGCCCTTTAAACGGATGACGATTCGGAACCGGATGAAGAAATCGGCCGCAAGAACCACAAACAGTATGATTCCCTGCATCAGGTCGGCAAAATGGCTGTCAATATTCCGCACGCCAACGGAGGCCGTCGTACAGCCGAACTGCAGCACCGTAATCAATGCTGAAACGATTACGACGCCGATCGGATTGAGCTTCGCCAGCCACGCCACAATAATTCCGGTCCAGCCTACGTCATTCGTAATAGAATCGGAAAGCGATTCCACGCTGGACACGTGCAGCGCGCCCGCCGCTCCGATCAGGAAGGCCGAGAGAAACATCGTGCGGCATATGATTTTGTTTACTTTCATACCGGCATATCGGGCGGTATTGAGGCTGTCTCCGACCACTGAAATTTCATAGCCCTGCTTCGTTCTCGTCAGGTAAAGGAAGAGAAGCACCACCAGAAGCAGCGCGAAAACAAGGGAAAGGTTCAGGGAAAAATCTCCGATTTTCAGAACCGGCATATATGCATTTGCCGGAATTTTATCAAATTTCGGTCTGGGAGAATCCTCGCGCAGAAAAAAGTTCCAGCCGGCCTTCGTTTCTCCGAAAAACTTGAGAAGATACAGCGCAATATAATTGAGCATGAGCGTGAAAAGCGTTTCGTTCGTATCGAATTTTACTTTCAGAGCCGCAGTCAAAAGCCCGATCAGACCGCCGGCCAGACCGCCTGCCGCTGCCATCAGAAGCACGCTCAGATATTGGTTCACAGACGACGGAATCAGGAACGCCACGGAAGCGCCCGCCAATGCCCCCAAGATAAACTGTCCCTCTCCGCCGATATTCCAGAATTTCATACGAAACGCCAGGGACAGCGCCAGAGCCGTAATCAGAAGCGGAACGAACTCTCTGATGTAATTTTCATACTGCAAATAGGCAAACCGATTGCCTATCGTTCCCATTGTAACCATCTGTTTATAATATTCTACGGGATCTGCCTTCAGACAAAGCAGCAAAACGGCGCCGATCCCCAGCGCAAGCAGCACCGATCCCGCGTAGAGCAAAATCAGATACCGCTTTTTCATTCCGTCCCGTTTTACAATCCGAATCCGCGGCTGTTCGCTGGCATTACGCATTGCCGTCCTCCTCACTGATTGCAGAATCCTTTGCGATTCCTGCAATTTTACCGTTTACCTCTGAAAGATCCCGCGCCCCCGTCATCATCAGTCCCAGCTCCTCTTTTGTCGCTTTCGACGCGTGTACCACGCCCATCAGCCTGCCATGGCAGAGCACCATGATTTTGTCACAAAGCGCAAGCATCACATCGAGATCCTCTCCTACGAAGAGGATTCCGACGCCTTTTACTTTCTGCTCGTTCAATATATCATAAATCGCGTACGAGGAATTGATGTCGAGCCCCCGTACCGGATAAGCCGTAACGATTACGTTCGGCCCCGATTCGATTTCCCGTCCGACCAGGACCTTCTGCACGTTTCCTCCGGACAGCCGGCGGACCGGCGTTTCGGTAGACGGAGTTACGATCCCCAGCCGTTTTATGATTTCGTTTGCCCGCTTACGCGCCTGCCTGCGGTCCACAAACGGGCTCTTTTTCCTGTCGCGATACGTTTTCAGCATCATATTGTCCGTAATGGAAAGCGAGGGAGCCAGCCCCATGCCGAGCCGGTCCTCGGGGATGAAGCTCATGGAAATTCCCTTGTCGATGATGGCTTTCGGATCCATTCCCACGATATTCTCCCCTTTATGGAGAATTTGTCCCGTTTCGATCTTCCGCAGGCCCGCTATGGCTTCGCAGAGCTCCCTCTGGCCGCAGCCTGCGATTCCCGCGACGCCGAGGATTTCCCCGCCGCGGATATAAAAATTAACGTCTTCTATCGCGTTTGCGCCGTCGTCGTTTTTGATTGTAAGATGCCGGATTTCCAGAAGCGGACGCGCAGACTCCGTTTTCGGCCGTTCAATGCTGAGACTGACTTTCCTTCCCACCATCAGCTCCGTCAGCTCCTGCTCGTTCGTTTCTTTGGTATCGACCGTGGCGATATATTCGCCTTTCCGTAAAATAGATACGCGGTCGCTGATTTCCATGACCTCGTTTAGTTTATGCGTAATAATGATGATCGAATGGCCCTCAGACTTCATACGTCTGAGCACCCGAAACAATTTCTCCGTTTCCTGAACCGTCAGAACTGCGGTCGGCTCGTCCAGGATAATAATCTTCGCACCGTAATAAAGCACGCGCAGGATCTCAAGCGTCTGCTTTTCACTGACAGACATGTGAGACACCTGTTTTTCCGGCTGAAAGTCGAACTCAAATTTCGCGCTGACCTCGGAAATTTTCTGGTAGCGGCTTTTTCTTAAAATACATCCGGTTTTCTCCGTTCCCATCCAGATGTTGTCGGCCGCAGAAAAAACATCCACAAGCTTGAAATGCTGATGCACCATTCCGATGCCATATTTTTTGGCATCCTCCGGAGAATGGATCGAAACCGGCACGCCATCCACTCGGATCGTGCCGGCGTCCGGTTTATAGATTCCGGAAAGCATATTCATCAGCGTCGTCTTTCCGGAACCGTTTTCGCCGAGCAGGGCGAGAATCTCGCCCTGCCTGACGTTCAGATTGATGTTTTTGTTCGCGATGACACTGCCAAACGACTTGGTAATGTTCTCTAATTCAATCGCATACTGCTGATCCGCCATACCGTTTCCTTTAACCGTTGATTTCTTCTACGCCGGCAACGTAATAATTCATGGAGCCCTTAATCACGCTGTCCTGCGCGTCCTTTCCGCCCTCGGCGGCCTGCAGGATATCCGTATCGGTCTCTTCGTCATGTACGTATACGAAATACGTGCTGCCGTCTGCGGAAATGACTTCGTTGCCCTGATTATCGAGCAGAGCTCCCTCCGTCTTCGTAATCGTGCCGTCCTGTGCAATCGACAGCTTCACGTTCGTAAATACGTCCCACTCACCGTTTGCCATCATCTCTTTGACTGTATCGATAATTTCCTGAGTTCCCTCGGCGCAGTTATCGGACAGCGGAGAAATATCGACAAGGCCTTCTTTCAGGCCGCCGTAATAGATGCCGACCTTCGACATGAATTCGGAAGGCGTATTCATCGCCGTTTCGATTGCAAGTTTATAGTAAACGTCCCAGTTCCAGATCGGCGCCGTCAAATGCGCTTCCGGTGCCTGTACCGTCATGTCGGAGTTATAGCCGCAGCCGAACACGCCCTTTTCCTGTGCGGCGATCTGCGGCTGCGCACTGTCGCAGTGCTGGCCGATTACGCCGCAATTATACGTATCGATCAGATTGATGGCCGCCTGGCGTTCTTTTGCCTCATCTCCCCAGGTGCTGATCTTATTGACGTAAACCTTCGCCTCGGGATTAACGGCCTGCGCTCCCATTGCAAACGCATTGATTCCGCTGCACGTTTCCGCATATTCCACACCCCAGGCAGCGACATAACCGATGTTGTTGTTGCCGGTCTCCAGCGTTTTCAGGCCCGCCGCGATGCCGGCAAGATAACGCGCCTGATAAATTCTCCCAAAATAGTTGTTAAAGTTCGTGTCGTTGGAAAGATATCCCGTAGCGTGGGTAAATATGATATCCTGATACTGCGGCTTTGCAGCGGCTTCCTGCATTGCATTCAGATAGCCGAAGCTGATGCCGATAATCATTTTGCAGCCCTGCGCCACAAGCGTGTCGATCGCCTGCGTGACATCCGCGTCATTCTCTTCTACATTGTCTACGATTTTAAGCTGGGACTTGTCCAGCCCGAGCTCCTCCATCGCCTTCGTAATGCCCTGATGATGCGCATACGTATATCCTGCCGTGTCATTTTGACCGTTGATGTAAATCGCACCGATCAAAAAATCATCCTCTGTTCCGTTCTCGGTGCCCCCGGAGCAGCCTACGGCCGCAGCAAGCGACATGCACAGAACCAGAACGAGCAGTACTGATAATCCCTTCTTCATCAAATAAACCTCCCTGCCTTCCGGCAAACATTGTAATTTATGTAAATAGTATTTACATCTGTATCAGTCTCGTCCGCTGCGGAAAACGATTCTTCCGTCGTCCTCCATGCGCTCGATCACCGCGAGGGATTCCACGCGTATGCCTTTTCCACGGATCCGATCGCCGCCACCCTGAAAGCCTTTTTCGATGACGATCCCGGCGCCGGCCAGCCTTGCCCCCGCCTCGTTCACGATGCGGATCAGTCCCTCCAGCGCGCTGCCCTTTGCGAGAAAATCGTCAATAATCAGAACGGTGTCATTTTTGCTTATGTATGATTTTTTTATGTAAATATCCGTAAAGCATTCATGCGTAAAAGAATAAATCCTGTCTTTGTATACTTCCCCGGTCAAATTCGACGTTCTGCTTTTCTTGGCGAATACGACGGGCACGTTGAAATACTGCGCCGCAACGCAGGCAATTCCGATTCCGGAAGCTTCGACGGTAATAATTTTCGTAATTCCGTCAGCGGCAAAAAGGCGGTAGAATTCTTTTCCGATTTCAGAGAACAGCGCGATATCCATCTGGTGATTCAGAAAGCTGTCGACCTTCAGGACCGATCCATCCTTCACCACACCGTCTTTTATGATTCTTTCTTCAAGGCTCCGCATAGTACACTATCCTCTGAAACAGGCTTTCGGGAAAAAATAATGCCAAATATGAAATATGCTCCCATATTTGGATGGGAGCATTATATCGTTTCCGGCGAAAAAAATCAACAGTATTTTTCTTGTTTTTTACATTTTCCGTCAAAAGTATGAATATAGATTTTACAGCCGCTTCGCAATATTTCTCGCCACATAGACGCCGCTCGCCGCCGCCTGAGAAAGCCCGCGCGTAACGCCTGCGCCGTCTCCGCATGCAAATAAATTACGATGCGCCGTTTCCAGCTCGCGCGTCAGCTCGATACGGGAGCTGTAAAATTTTACCTCCACGCCGTACAGCAAGGTGTCGTAATTCGCCGTACCCGGCGCCACTTTGTCCAGCGCGTAGATCATTTCGATAATGTTATCCAGATGGCGTTTCGGCAGCGCCAGACTCAGGTCGCCGGGCGTCGCGTTCAGCGTCGGCTTCGTAAAGCTCTTTGACATTCTGTGCTCGTTTGTGCGCACGCCCTTGATCAGATCTCCGAAGCGCTGTACGAGGACGCCGCCGCCGAGCATATTGGAAAGCGAGGCAATTCGTTTTCCGTATTGATACGGCTCGTTAAACGGCTGCGTAAAGCGGTTGCTGACAAGCAGCGCAAAGTTGGTGTTTTCACTCCGCAGGCTTGCATCGCCGTAGCTGTGTCCGTTTACGGTAATAATTCCGTCCACGTTTTCTGTTACGACATGTCCGTACGGATTCATGCAGAACGTCCGGACGCTGTCTCCGTACTGCTTCGTGCGATATACAAGCTTCGCCTCATATACAACGTCGGTGATATGTTCAAATACCGCCGCCGGCAGCTCGACGCGCACGCCGATATCAACCTGATTGTTGATTAGGTTGATTCCCATCTTTTTGCATTCCGAGGAAAACCATTCCGCTCCGGAACGGCCCGGGGCGGCGATCAGATAGGTGCAGAGAAAATGCTCACTGCCGCTTGCCGCCAGCTCGTAAAGTCCGTCCTCGCGGGGCAGGATTTCTTCCACCTCCGTATTGCAGTAAATGTCCGCTTTACCGGAAAGATCCTCCGCCATATTGGAAAGGATTTTTAAATTTTTCTCCGTTCCCAGGTGCTTTACTGCGGCCTTCAGGAGATGCAGGTCATGGTGAAGCGCCCGTTTTTCCAGCTCCGCAGCCTCAGGCGAATACGTGGAAAAGCGCTCCGTGGTGGCGCCAAAGCGAATATTGACGCTGTCCACATATTCGATCAGAGTCATAACCTCATCCGGCGAAATATAATCGTGCAGCCAGCCCCCGAATTCGGTGGTGAAATTAAATTTCCCATCGGAAAAGGCGCCCGCGCCGCCGAAGCCGTTCATGATACAGCAGGAAGCGCAGCCGACGCAGCTTTTCGTTTTTCCCGCGATAATGGGGCAGACGCGCTTCCGGATCGGATTGCCGCGTTCGATCATGGCAATTTTCAGCTCCGGATGCAAATGGTTCAGCTCATATGCCGCAAAAATTCCGGCGGTTCCCCCGCCGATAATGACTACGTCGTAGTGTTTCAATGCTTTTCATCCTTTCCGTTTTTATACGGTGCTGTTTTCGGTCTCATGCCGAATCAGCGTCATCGTAGAATCGTAAAGATTTGCAAACTCCGGATTCCGCTGCGCTTCGCAGATAAAGGACTGGCGCGGAGAATTGATGTCCTCGCCGCTGATCTGGAAAAATCCGTACTTCTCGCAGAGCGCGCGCACACGGCGGAGCTGCTCCATCGTATTCCGTGAAGGCATATACGTAACCGCCTTGAATTTCAGCTCTTTAATTACGTCGAACAGCTGATCCAGATAATCATCTTCGAATTTCTGCGTCTTTTTGTCTCCCGTCACGGAATCCCCGACATCGCCTAAATACGCATACGCCGAGAATGCATTGATCTTTGCCGCAAACGCGACAAGCTCGCGAACATCCGGGCATTCTTCGTCCGCGTCTATGTAAAATTTCTCCACAAGATTTCCTTTCAGCGCGCCCAGAAGATCATATTCATAATACGGATTTTCCGAATCAGAAAGATATCCCTTGATTTTGTCCGGAAGCGCGATTCCCATTTCCTTCGTCAGGAAAGAAATGACCGCCTCTCCCTTCCCGAAACGCTCCGTGAGCTTTTGGGAAAGCGCAAACAGAAGGTGGCGTTCCGTGATGCTGCCGCCGTGTACAAACTCGGACAGCGGCACGACGTCACGATCGAAATCGAGGCGAATTCCATACGGAGCAGTAAGCGCATTGATCCGGTCCGTCATTTTCCGATTCCGTTCGTTCCGCGCCTTGACGTACGGCTTAAAGAATGCAACGACTTCGTCGATATGCTGATGCGGTATGCCGTGGATCGTGGTATAGGCGATGCCCTTCTGATCCGGGTTGTTAATGCGCTTGTCGGCAAGCGGAGTGTTTTTCATGCTGACTCTGCATTCCACACCGATTGTTGTTAAAATTCCCGTAATTTTACCGGCTTCGATGAATTCTCTTGCACCGCTCAGGGAATCATGGTCCATGATCCCTGCTGTTTTCAGGCCCGCGCAGTACGCCATCCAAACGGCCTTTGTAGGGGAATACGGAGAGAAGGAAAACGTTGTATGAATATGATTATTGACATCGTTTCCCTGTACCGGCGCCTTCAGCTCTCCTCGGTCGATCATCGACATCAGTTCCCGCAGCGACGCAAGTCTGATTTCTGCGTCCCGATCGTTCAGCTTTTCGATTAGCTCTTCTTTTTTCATTCTCATTCCTCCAAAATATATTCTTTTTAAAATAGCGAAAGCTGCTCCCCCGGCTTATCGGCATCCTTCAGAAAGCTGCCGGCCGCCGGGATTGTTTTCGTACGGTAGACCTTAATATCGGCGAAGCCGCATTCGTCCGACCGTTTCATGTATTTTAATTTACAGTCCTTTTTGAGCTTCAATACCTGCACGCCCTGCGAGCTCTTCGTGGTTTTCAGGGGGATCTGCGCGGAGCTGCACACAAGAATTCTGCCGTTGGTGCTGCTCACTGCGATTTCCGTTTCGCCGTGGATCAGCAGCATGCTGACAAGCGCGGCAGCATCGGCGTACGCATGGATTAATTTTTTCCGATTTGTTTTCGTAGCGTAAGCAGACAAGGGGATCCGCGAAATTTTGCCGTTTTCGTATGCAAACAGAAGCTCCCCGTCATAATTATCTGTTACGACAAAATATAAGATGCGCTCCTCCGCTTCCAGGCCGAGAAGATTCTGAAGATAGTCGCCGAGCGCGCCCGCCTTGCTGTCCGGGAGCTCATAAAGCTTCATTTTATATACGGTTTGCCGGTCGGAAAAGAACAGGATATCCGATTTGTTGTGCCATTCGCATTCCTGCAGAATGAAATCTCCCTCTTTGAGCTTTTGCTCCGGGGCGGAACGCAGGGAGGTCAGCGGGATCTTCTTGATATATCCGTCCTTTGTAAGGAATACGCGCAGATTATAATCCTCTATCAGATGATCTGCCGTGATGACCGTGATCTCCTCTTCGTCCACGATATCCGTCATGCGGTCTTTTGCATACTTTTTTTCTACCGCCCTGAGCTCATGCTTGATTCGCGTCCTGATGCGGCTTTCTTTCTTCAGCATGTCCTCCATGTCCGCAATTTCCTTCAGAAGCTTTTCGATTTCGTTCAGCTTGTTTAAAATATATTCCTTATTCAGATTGCGCAGCTTGATCTCCGCAATGAAATTCGCCTGAATTTCATCGATGCCGAACCCCCACATCAAATTGGGGATGACAAGATCCTCCCGTTCCGTTTCCCGAATGATCTTGATTGCCTTGTCAATATCCACCAGAATCTTTTCAAGGCCCTTCAGCAGATGCAGCCGATCCTTTTTTGTTTTGATATCGTATGCCAGCTGCCTCCGGATACAGCCGATGCGGAATTTCAGCCATTCCTCAATCAGTCCCCTGACGCCAAGAACCTTCGGACGCCCGTTAATCAGCACATTGAAATTACACGCAAAGGAGGATTCCAGCGAGGTAAATTTATACAGCTTGTTCATGATGTCGTCCGGATCCGAATTTTTTCTGACGTCGATTGTTATTTTCAGTCCGTTCAGATCGGTTTCGTCCCGAACGTCGCTGATATCCTTGATTTTTCCGTCCTTGACGATTTTTATAATTTCCTCCATGATCGCTTCGGAGGTGGTAGTATACGGAATTTCGTAAATTTCGATGCAGCTGTTTTTCTTATCAAACCGGTATTTCCCGCGGATTTTAACGCTTCCTCTGCCGTTCTCGATAATATTCTCCAGAATCCGCCTCGTATATATGACCGTTCCTCCCGTGGAAAAATCGGGGGCTTTGATGTATTGCAGCAGATCCGCCGCGGTATTGTCGATATATGCGCAGGTAGCGTCGCAGATTTCATGCAGATTGAAGCTGCAGATATTCGTGGCCATTCCTACGGCGACGCCCTGATTCGGATTGACAAGAATCGTCGGAAACGTGACCGGCAGAAGCGTCGGTTCTTTGAGCTCTCCGTCGTAATTGTCGACGAAATCCACCATATCCTTATCGATGTCCTTGAAAAGCTCCTCGCAGATTTTCTCGAGCTTTACCTCCGTATACCGCGGTGCGGCGTACGCCATGTCGCGGGAATACTGTTTTCCGAAATTTCCCTTGGAATCTACATACGGGTGCAGCAGCGCTCCGTTTCCGCGCGTCATTCGGACCAGCGTATCGTAAATCGCCTGATCGCCGTGCGGATTGAGCTTCATCGTCTCTCCCACAACGTTTGCCGATTTTGTACGGCTTCCGCTCAAGAGACCTTTTTTGTACATGGTATATAGCAGCTTCCGGTGCGAGGGCTTCAAACCGTCGATTTCCGGGATGGCTCTCGATACGATGACGCTCATGGCATACGGCATATAATTTTCTTCCAGCGTCTCGGTGATCGGCTGTTCTCTGAATTGGTTGTCCGTCTTTTGTTCAGGCATTTTATACTCCTTACATTACGTCGATTTCATCCAGGTAAAGGTGCCCGCATTCCCGGATGTGCTTTTTCCGTTCGTCGAGCGCGTCGCCGAGCAGCATTTCGAAATAGTACGCCGTATTTTCCGCATCCTCCGGCATTACCTTGATCAGGCGGCGCGATTCGGGATTCATCGTCGTTTCCCACATCATATCCGGTTCGTTTTCTCCAAGTCCCTTCGAGCGCTGAATCGTGATTCTGCTCTGTGTGCCAAGCCGGTCCAGAATTTTTGTTTTTTCCTTGTCGTCATAAGCGAAATAGGTTTTCCCCTTACAGGTGATCTCATAAAGCGGCGTTTCCGCGATATAAACCTTCCCTGCGTGGATCAGCGACGGCATCAGCCTGTAAATCATGGCGAGAACCAGCGTCCGGATCTGAAAGCCGTCGAAGTCGGCATCCGTACAGATGATGATCTTTGCCCATTTCAGGCTGCTTAGATCGAACAGCGCCAGATCCTTGTGCTTCGACTTGACCTCGATGCCGCAGCCGAGGACACGCACAAGATCGACGATGACGTCACTGTCGAAAATTTTTCCGTAATCCGCCTTGAGGCAATTCAGGATTTTCCCGCGCAGCGGCATGATCGCCTGGAATTCGCTGTCCCTGCCGAGTTTTACGGAGCCCAGCGCAGAATCGCCCTCTACGATGTACAGCTCGCGCTTCAGCGGATCCTTCGTGCGGCAGTCTACGAACTTCTTCACGCGATTGATCATGTCGACGTTGCCCTGGAGCTTCTTTTTTATATTGATGCGCTGCTTTTCCGCCGATTCTCTGCTGCGTTTATTGACAAGCACCTGCTCCATGATCTTGTCCGCCTCGGTCTTATTCTCGATAAAATAAATTTCAAGACGCTGCTTGATAAAGTCCGTCATGGCCTCCTGGATAAACTTGTTATTGATTGCCTTTTTCGTCTGATTCTCATAGCTTGTCATCGTTGAAAAGGAATTCGTAACAAGAATCAGGCTGTCCTGGATGTCCGCAAACGTAATTTTGGTTTCATCCTTGTTATATTTGCCCTGCGCCTTGATATATTTGTCGATTTCGCTCACAAACGCGCTCCGGACTGCCTTGTCCGGCGAGCCGCCGTTCTCCAGATAGCTGGAATTATGATAATATTCAATCAGGTTGATTTCATTGTTAAAGCAAAATGCAAGCTGCATTTTCAGCTTATATTCCGGCTTGTCCGCACGGTCTCTGCCCTTTGCCGCCGACTCGCAGTACTGTATGCTTGTAAGCTCCTTCCCTTCCGAGAGCTCCCGGACGTAATCGGTGATTCCGTTTTCATACAGAAATTCATAATGCCGGTTCGATTCCTCATCATAAAGCTTAAACTTCAGGCCGGCGTTTACAACCGCCTGTTTTTTCAGGATCGTTGTAAAAAAGTCAAGCGGAATATTGATATCAGTAAAAACCTCCAGATCCGGCTTCCAGCGCTGCAGCGTACCGGACTGTTTATATTCGCAGGGCTCCTTTTTGAGTCCACCCTTGTTGTAGCCCTTTTCAAAGTGAAGCTCATATTTGAAGCCGTCTTTATATACGGTAACGTCCATATATTCCGAGCTGTACTGCGTTGCGCAGCTTCCGAGGCCGTTGGTGCCAAGGCTGTATTCATAATTCTCGCCGGCGTTGTTGTTGTATTTTCCTCCGGCGTACAGCTCGCAGTATACGAGCTCCCAATTGTAGCGCTTCTCTTTTTCGTTGTAATCCACGGGGCAGCCGCGTCCGTAATCACGGATTTGTATGGAACGGTCCCGGAATCGGGTGACTTCTATGACCTTGCCGTATCCTTCTCGCGCTTCGTCTATGGAATTTGCCAGTATTTCGATAAAAGTGTGTTCGCAGCCCTCCAGACCGTCGGAGCCTAAAATGGCGGCCGGCTTCAGCCGAACCCGGTCCGGTCCCTTCAATGCGGATATGCTTTCGTTACTGTATGCGTTTTTTGCCATTTTTCCTCCTCGTTCCGATGGTCAGGCTACGATAGCGTGATATTCCTTCTATACGCAAACAATTCCGCGAGACCGCGCCTTCTGATGTCCGGCGCGGCTGCGGAGCTTGTCTGCCTGCAATACATCCAGTATACCCGGATGCGTAAATTTCATCAATTCAGCATGATCTGGCCGCCGGTGACCGGAATCGCCTGCCCCGTCTCATACTCCTGTTCCACGATGTAGAAAATCGCTCTGGCAACGTCTATGATTTCGCAGCCGCGATGCATCGGCACCTTATTTTCATAAAAGGCCCGTACGTCCGCAACGCTTTTCGCTCCCGGAACCTTGCCGGCTTTAAAATACTGTACGAACAGTCCCTTTTCCGGATCGGACCACAGGGGGCCGTTCAGGAGATTTCCGGGACAGATCGCGTTTACCTTGATGTTGTACGGCACAAGCTCGAGCGCAAAGCTCTGCGTCAGCCCGACGCCTCCGAATTTGCTGCCCGCATATGCAAAATTCTTGTTGCTGCCTTCAAGCCCCGATTTCGAATTGATCTGGATGATATCCATCTTATAATCGGGTGCGAATCTGTTCTGGATTTTCATGATCCGGGATGCAAATTTTGCACAGATGTAGTAAGCCGTATAATTGATTTTTGTTACAAGCTCAAATTTCTGAACCGTCATTTCCTCGAGATCGCCCGCGATCGCAATGCCGGCGTTGTTCACAAAAATGTCGAGTCCGCCGTATGTGAGAGCCGTAGTATAAACCATATTTTTAACGAAATCTTCGTTTCCGACGTCTGCCTTGCAGGCGATCGTTCTGTCCTTCCCGTACTTTTCGTTCATCGCGTCGCTGTTTGTCTTTGCCAGATCGTAATTCAGATCTGCGATTACGACGTTTGCGCCCTGCTTCAGCATTTCGTCCGCAATTCCCTGACCGAAGCCCTGCGCGCTTCCCGTCACGATCGCGATTTTTTCCTGAAGGCGAAGCGCCGCGGCGCCGGCAAGGCTGACCTTTGAGCGGTAGGATTCAACCTCCCAATTGCAGATAAAATCGATCATCTTCTGCGTCATGAAAAGCGGTCCGCCGAACGCTTCGGAATACACGCCGATTTTACATGCATCCAGGAATACCTCCGCGCAGATGTCCGCATTCTTTTTATTCGTTCCCCATGCATAGAAGCCAAGATTCTGCACCGCGATGATCTTGGGCGCATATCCGTTTTTCTGCTGGTATGCTTCGATTCCATCCTGGATCAGCCTGTACTGCGTTTCCATATCGTCGGAAGCCTCCACAAACAGCGCATATGGCCTGCAATATACGATATGATCGGGAGAATAGGCGGAAGACACCGGATAGAAGGATGCCTCATCCTTCACGAGGTTCAGAACCTCTTGATTCGTCCGGAAGGTGACAATGGAGGAATCGCCGCTTTTTAAAAGCATTCTGACAGCGGGAGCGATCAGCGCGGCTTTTTCCATATCATATTCGGCCGGACGAAAGTCCGGTTTTCTTGTAATTCTGCTTTCAATCTGTCCGAAGACGTATTTTGTTTTTCTGTTGATTTCCCGTTCGCTGTTCGCTGCGATAAATACCCCGTGGTTCTGAAGCAGGATGATGTCCGCGTCTTTTCCCGTTGCCGCATGATAACGGTCCATTTCTTCCTTTAATTTCGCGGCAAGGACGTATCCCGGCTCTATAATGTCGATCCAGATTATACGGTCTCCGAACAGCTCTCCGGCTATTTTCTTTCCGTCTTTTCCGCACGTCAGTCCGTTCAGCATCGCCGGATGAGTATGGACGATATATTTATATGGAATCAGATTATGAAGGAGCGTTTCAACGCTCGGACGTTTCGACAGCTCGGTCTTTTCCCTGGCGTCCATCATGTCCTCCAGCACCTGCGCCTCCCGTTCCGCCGCGTCCTCCGAATATTGCTTGGTAAACATTGCGGATAATTTTTTGCGGTTCATTTTAACGAAGCCGCTCTCCGTAATATTGGCCAGCGTTGTACCAGACCCCTTTACATAAAGAAATTTCGCGTCCTTATAGGAGGTGTTGCCGCCCCCTGCAAGCACGAACTCAGGATTTGCTCCATATTTGTTTGAGATCTCCGTTATTTTTGTTAATGACATATAAAAGCCTCCTGATGAAGTATTTTCCAACCAATCAAGTATATAACTCGGGGCTCTTTTTGTCAATGTTTCGAAGCTGCGGCGCAGGGCATTTTACCCCGAAAAAAATGCTTTTATCCGGGAGAACAGCTCAGCAAAATTCCCCTCAGCAATGTTTCGGGCGAAAAAAAAGACAAGCAGCGCCGCAAGCGCGGCATACAGCAGATAATTTACAATGCGGGGATACGCTATGCTTCCCGTTCTGATATAGAGGCAGATCCCCCACGCCAGAAGAAGTAAAAGCAGCGGCAAAAGACAGCATAAAACCGGGTTATACTGCCATGCCGCAGCAAGGTCTCCCTTCAGAAGACTGATACACATCCTTGTCGCACCGCAGCCGGGGCATTTTAAACCCGTAAAAGAGCGAAGCGGACACGGGATTCCGATTCCGGTCCGCAGATAAAACAGCGCATACAATGCGCCTGCCGCAAGCAAAATCACAGTGCGGCGCAAAAGTTTTCGCGCCCGTTCTCTTATCGAAGCAGCCGCGGCGTTTTTGCCGCTGCGGCCGCCCTCCTTATTGCCGTCTGTCATTCGCCGCTATCATATTCAGATCGTTTTGTATAATAGCATATGAGACGATCTCAGGCCGAAAATTGCAAGAACCAGATAAACAATACTCAAACTCGAGTCCGATAACATGCCGCGCTGCAGCTTGGCCGCGTTCATCTGCTGGCCCGCTTTATACAGCCAGATCAAGCCGTATATGTTACATGTGATCAACGACAGCACCAGAACCGTTCCCCCGCTTGTAGGCGCAGGATCTTTCGAAGCGGCGTTGAGCTCATCAACCATTTTGTAGCGCCAATACCACATGTATAAGCCGCAGGTAACAATTGAAAGGATGATGCAAAGCGCAACGCTTCTATCTTCGAGGAAAATCTGATTATTTCCGTTTTGCGGAGGCGGAGTCTGCTGCGGCGGAGCCTGGTAGTAATAATTGTTGTTTTCGTTCATGCTCTTCTTCCTTTCCTGCAGGGTCCCTCTCAATGAACTCTACAGAATTACTGCCTGGAATTATAGAGCTTTGTTTACCATTTGTCAATAAATATCACACAAAAGATTCAACAGCTCCGATCGTCATGATTGGTTCATTCGCAGCATAAATCTCGTCAAATTGAGAAACCGGCAGCGGGTTCACGCCGCTTCCGCATTCCACAGTATATCCGGGCCGGTTCCATTCCTGAATAAACCAGTCTTTATAGCCAGCATAACCGGATGCAGACGGCGTAAGCTCCAGCGCATAGCCGCTTGCATCGGCCATGCGTCTCCCGATTTCATAGGAGTTTTCAGGCTGATAATCGAGATATTTCCAGTATATGACGTTTCCCTGCGTATGATACGAAATCGTAAGCCGGAAATTATTTTGCCGGGTAAAGTCGGCCATCGCGATGCTCTCCGGCTCGGACAGCGCAAACGGCCCCACATAATCCCTTGGTCCGGGAAGCGTAAAGCCCTGCGCAAATTTGATTTCCTTCGCCTGCTCCCAGCCGGCGGGATAATTCAAATTCAGGTCAACGCCGCTGATATTGGCCTTCCAGCCGTCCGGGAAAGAAATCGCCGGATAATTTTCCGCCAGATCCCTTGCAGCTTGATAGACTGTACTGTCTGCATCAAAATAACCGTTTACAAGATCCACCCCGTCCGGATTCACCATGGGGACAAAATAGATTTTTCCAGAATTATAAATGCTCGCGGCGTCGTATCCGCCTATCCTGCCTCCGAAAGCGTACTGCTTTGCAAGATTCTCGGCATATTTCAGCACAACGGGCGTAGTGATCCACTCGTTCGCATGGTGGGAAGCATTATACAAGACCGTATTTTCGCCCTTCCCGACCGTCAGGCAATACAGCTTTCGTCCGAGCACGCTTTCCCCGACGGAGGACTGCTGCACAAACGGATAGCGCGCTTTAATCCCCTCGATAAAAAGGGAAAGCAGCTCCCACGTATACGATATCCTGCCATACGTTACGTTGCTGCCGCCGTTGTAAAACCCAATTGGGACGGTAATCACGGAGCCGATCGGAAGATTGGAAGGGTTCAGTCCCGGATTCGCCGTTGCAATCGCCTCGGACGTCGTCCCGAAGCGCTTTGCAATCCGGTAGAAGGTGTCGTTTCGTTCAATTCTATAGTTAATATACCCGGTAACATAAGGCAGAAGCTTTTTCCAGGTAGCCTGCCCCGCGATGCCGTCCGCATTTAATCCGTTGTTCCGTTGGAACGCCGTTACTGCGTTCCATGTACTCTCTCCAAAAATCCCGTCGATTCCGCCGTTTGCACCGTTTATGTTATATCCCGCCCGAATCAGGGCAAGCTGAAGCATTTCGACCTGCGGGCCCCGCATGCCTCTTTTCAGTATTTTCATCCTAAAGAGCCTCCCAAATTATGATATAAACTCTTTAGTATTATATGACGCGAATCGCGTTACGGTGTTATACCGGATTGAACCAGGCTGTAATAGAGTCCTTTCTCTGCCATCAGCTCTTCATGCGTGCCGGCCTCGGCGATATCTCCCTTGTTCATTACGAGGATCAAATCCGCATTCCGGATCGTCGACAGGCGGTGTGCAATGACGAAAGACGTTCTGCCGTTCATCATCTCCCGGAAGGAGCGCTGGATGTATTGTTCTGTCCGGATATCGACGGAGCTCGTCGCCTCGTCCAGGATCAGCATTGGAGGATCCAAAAGCATTGCCCGCGCGATCGTAAGGAGCTGCTGCTGTCCAGAAGACAAATCGCCCGTACCAGAAAGTATCGTGTCGTAGCCGTTCGGAAGACGCTTGATAAAGTTATGCGCGTGAGCGGCCTTTGCCGCCGCAATGATTTCTTCCTCCCCCGCATCCTCTCTGGCATACGCAATATTCTCGCGGACCGTCCCGCGGAAAAGCCAGGTATCCTGTAAAACCATAGAGAACTGACGGCGTACGCTGCTCCTTTTCACCGAGGAAATTTCCGTTCCGTCTATTTTAATCGATCCGCCCGTCACATCATAAAAACGCATCAGGAGATTTACAAGCGTTGTTTTTCCCGCTCCCGTAGGTCCGACGATTGCGACAACCTGATTCGGCAGGACGTCAATATTCATGTTTCTGATCAGCGGACGCTCGGGCTCATAGGAAAAGCTGACGTTTTCAAACGTTACGCCTCCGCGGATGTGTTCCGGCAGCTCCGGCATGGCCTCAGGGTCCGCCGCCTCGGAGTCTTCCGCAAGAATCTCCGCGATGCGTTCGGCGGAAGCAAGCGCACTCTGAATCTGCGTCGTCACACCGGCAATTTCGTTAATTGGTTTTGCGAACTGCGTCGCATACGTCAGAAAGGACGCAATTTTTCCTACAGAAAAGCCTCCCAGGCAGGCGGCGATTCCGCCCGCGATGCCTACGGAAATGTAGGCGATATGGTTGACCAGCCGTGTCGAAGGATTAATTTGGCTCGACGAGAACTGCGCTTTCTGTCCAACGGAATACAGGTCGTCGTTTACGGCCGAAAACCTGCGAAGCAGCTCCTCCTCCAGTCCGTATGCTTTAACGGTCTTGTATCCGCTGATGATTTCCTCCGCAAAGCCGTTAAGCTCGCCGACCTTTTTCTGCTGTTCTCTAAAAAGGCGCGTCGAGCGAACGACAACGAATTTTGCTACCAAAACAGAAAGCGGAGTAATAATCAGTACAATCAGAGCGATCCATACATTCAGCGCAAACATAAATCCGATAATTCCCAGCACGGTAATAATCCCGGTAAGAAATTGCGAAAGGCACTGGCTGAGACCGTCCGAAATATTGTCCGCATCATTCGTGATCCGGCTCATGACGTCCCCATGCTTATGCGTGTCAAAATAGCGCAGCGGCAACGTCTGGAGCTTTTTAAAAGCATCCTCTCGAATCCGCTGCACCGTTTTCCCGCTCAATATGCTTGCAAAATACGGAACCGCCCACTGGGTGACGGCGCCAAGCCCGTATAGAATCGCCAAAATCACAAGATATTCCGGAAATGAATATGGCTTTCCGTTTCCCGGGACCACCGCGTCGATTGTCTCGCCCAGAACATAAGGGGAAAGCATCGTAAACACGGCGCTGAGCAGACCGCAGATCAGCGTCAGAAGCAAAAGCATTCTTGATTTTTTGATATACTTCCAAAGCCACCGAATCAACTTGCCGTCCTCCTTTTATTCGGATAAGTGTAAAATTTCCTGATAAACGCCGCAGGTTTCCGCAAGCTCCTCATGCGTTCCCTGCCCCACACAGACGCCGTCCTCGAGGACGAGAATCCGGTCTGCATTTTTAATGCTGCCGACACGCTGGGCCACTATAATAATATTATCAAATCCCAGCTCTGCCACCGCCGCACGCAGGCGCGATTCCGTTCCGTAATCCAGCGCGCTCGTGCTGTCGTCCAATATCAGAATTTTAGGATTTCGGACGAGCGCCCGCGCAATGCTGAGCCGCTGCTTTTGTCCCCCGGAAAAATTTGCCCCTGCGCGTTCTACTACGGTGTCATACCCCTCCGGCAGACGCTCTATAAATTCCTCCGCCTGCGCCGCGCGTGCGGCCGCCGCTACTTCTTCGCGGGAAGCATCCTTTCTGCCCTGCAGAATATTTTCCGCCACCGTTCCGGAGAAAAGCTCGGCCCGCTGCGCCGCGACGGAAATTCTGCTTCGCAGCACCGCGAGCGGAAGCTTGCCGATTTCCCGTCCGAAAACTGAAATCTTTCCCTCCGTCGCATCGTAAAAACGCAGAATCAGGTTCACGAGCGTCGTTTTTCCGCTTCCCGTTCCGCCGATCACACCGAGCGTTTCGCCTTTTTTCAAAGAAAACGTAATGTTTTTCAGCGCCGGCTCACCTCCGTGATAGGAAAACGACACATTATCAAAGGAAAGCGTATCAGACGCGCCGTCCTCCGGCAGAGCCGCCTCGGCGGCGGCCGGCTCGCGAACGGAAACTTCTGTATCCAAGACCTCTTTTACGCGCGAATACGATGCGGCCGCCTTCGTAAAGAGCACAACCAGATTGGCGATCACAAGAAGCGCCGTTACCATATAGGTGATGTAATTAATAAACGCAATAATTTCTCCGTCCGTCATCGTCCCCGCATTGATCCGGATCCTGCCGAACCACAAAATGCACAGAATCGCAGCGTTCATAATCACAGATGTAACCGGATTCAGCAGCGCCGAGATTTTGCCTACGCGGACGGAGGCCGCAAAATATTCGTCGTTGGCCGCCGCAAAGCGCGCGTTTTCCTTTTGTTCCTTAGAAAATGCGCGAATCACGCGCACGCCGGAAAGATTTTCCCGCACCACCGCGGAAATCCGATCCAGCCTTTGCTGGACTCTTTTATAAATCGGTACCGTAACGCGGATCACGATATATACCGCCGCCGCAAGCAGCGGAAGCGCGGCCAATATAATCAGAGAAAGCTTAAAATTCAGATACATGGCCATCACCAGACTGCCAATGCAGATAAAAGGCGCGCGTATGACCAGACGGATCATCATCGCTACCGCCTGCTGCAGCACGTTTACGTCATTCGTAATTCTGTTGACCATTTCCGGAATCCCGATTTGATCCGTTTCCGCATGGGAAAACCCAAGCATCGTTCGAAACAGCTTATTTCTCAGCGCCGTTCCGAAGCCCTGAGAGGCTACGGACGCATAATATTGGCAGATCATAGCGCTTCCGAAACCAAGGATGGCAATTCCGAGCATTAAAAGTCCCATCCCTACAATGTATTTCTGATTTTCAGAAGCAACGCCCCGGTCGATAACGTTCACCATCAGCGTGGGGATCAGAAGCTCGAACACTGCTTCTAAAAGCTTAAAAAACGGCCCCAGGATCAATTGTTTTTTATATTTCAGCAAATCTTCCTTCATTTGTCTTCTACCCGGAATCCTTCCTGCTTTGAAAGCTCTCGCAGCATCGATACCGCGTCGCCAAACGCGTCGCCGCTTTGCTCGGCCGCCGCAGGCTGCTGAGCGGGAACCTGCATCTGCGGTGAAGAGAACCCGTCCAATTTGTCATTTTTGGTTGCATATACCACTCTGAGCGGCATCCCGTACGCCGCCGTTGCGCTTTCCGACAAGATTTCCGTCGCATCTTTTTTGAGAATCATGTCTTTTACGATCGGACTGGCAAACACAAGAATCAAATTTCCTTTTCCATCCAGCACGCCTTTGCTGTTGATCTTGACCAGCGCAGAAAGAGAGGCCTGTCCGCGCGAGGAAATATTTGCCAGAAATTCCTTCCAGTCGGATTCGTCAGAGTCCCGGACAGCAGCCGGAGCGGCGGAAGCCGGCTTCGGCTCGGTACGGTTCGGCACGGGCGCGGCGGTTTGGCGCGGCTCCGTTTTTTCGGTCCTTTCCGCCGGCTTTTTCGGAATCGCCGGCTGCGGAGGAGCTTCCTCACGGACCTGCGGCCGTTCCGGCGTCTGGCTACGGCGCGGACTGTCAAGAGCCGCAAAATCGGAAAGGCGCTTTTCGAGCACTGCAACGCGTTCCGCCAGAGATGCCTCGGATGCGTCCCACTTTCTGTCGCAAAGGGAAAGGATCCCTGCCTCAAAAAGGATTTTTCGCTGCACAGCCCATTTCAGGCTGCTGTCCAGCCGAGACAGCTCCCGGATCATAAGCGACAGCTCCTGCGCATTTACCGCAAGGGCCATTTCCCGCAGTCGTTCCAGGCTTTCCTTTGTTTCGTACAGCAGTCCCTCGGAATCCTTTACGCTCAGAAGCACAAGCACGTTCCGGAAAATCTGCATCAGCTCTCCGATAAAGTCGGAAGGATCCCTTCCTTCCGAAAAAAGCACTGAAATCTGTTTCAGAAGCTCCGCTCCCTCCGAATGAATCATATTGGAAGCAAACGTTTCAAGAAATTCCTTGTCGACAGAACCCGTCGCGGCTCTGGCCGCGGCAAGCGTCAGACGGTCCGAGCAGGAAGCCAGCGTCTGGTCCAGAAGGCTGATCGCATCCCGCAGCGCTCCATCCGACTTTTCAGCCAGAAACGCAAGCGCAGGACGTTCATATGAGATCCCCTGCTCTTTGCAGATTTTTTCCAGCCTGCCGATGATTCCCTCCTGGGAAATCCTCTTAAAATCATACCTCTGACATCTGGATAATATGGTGACAGGAAGCTTATTCGGCTCTGTCGTTGCAAGGATGAACAGAACATCCTGAGGAGGCTCCTCCAGCGTTTTCAAAAGAGCATTAAAGGCCCCGGGCGACAGCATATGCACTTCGTCTATAATAAATACTTTGTATCTGGCGACGGAAGCGGCGTACGCCGTATCCTCGATAATAGAGCGGATATTGTCGACGCCGTTGTTGGAAGCGGCGTCGATTTCCGAAACGTCCAGGATCTGCTGTGTTAAAATATTCCGGCACACGTCACATTCGTTGCAGGGATTCCCGTTTTGTGGATTCAGACAGTTTACCGCACGTGCAAAAATTTTTGCCATTGTAGTTTTCCCGGTTCCCCGTGTGCCGCAAAACAAATAGGCATGCGCAATTCTGCCCGATATTACGGCATTTCGGAGTACGGTAACGATCGGCTGCTGTTCAACGACCTCGTCAAACGTCATAGGACGCCACTTTCTGTACAACGCCATGTATGCCATCTTTTCGCTGTCCTCCAGATAAAAAATGTCGGCCTTCGAAGGTACCTCCGGGAAGAATACGGCACACAGAGGGCTTCGCTTACCGCTGCTTCCTTCCGGACCTGACGGGGTTCACAAATTTCTGTTGCGTATGTCCCGGCTGCACCTTCGAAAGCCGAACTTATAAAATAGTATACTCTATTTTGCAAGTAAACGCAATCAAAAATTACAAAAGAGACGCCGGCCCCGACAGGAAAAAGTTCCTTACAGAACTGTTGACTTTTATCAGATCCGGGATTACAATGCGGATTATCCGTTTTCGGATGAAATGGAGGAACAAATGCAAACTCATATTACAGACCAGCTTGCAGCTTTTAATCGGCTTTATAAAGAAATGGATGAAATCTACCACATATACGCAAAGAAGCAGGGTGTTTCGGACGCAGCGCTGTGGCTGATGTATTCCCTTTATGAAAGGGACGCCGGCTACACGCAAAGAGAGCTCTGCTCCGCCTGGCATTATCCTCCGCAAACCGTTAATTCCTCTTTAAAAAATCTGGAAAAGCAGGGACTTATTGCGCTAACGGCGATTCCCGGAAATAAAAAGAACAAGCTTGTAGTTTTAACGGAAAAGGGAAAAGAAATGACGCAAAGAATCATTTCCGCTCTTGTGCTTGCGGAGCAGAAGTCCCTTCAGGGCTTAAAGCGCAGCGAACAGGAAGCGTTGTTATCTTTAACAAAAAAATACGTAGAGCTTCTGCGAGCCGAAATAAATTAACATTTTCAAACGTCATCGGAAGACCGTGTGTCGCAATACACAGAAGAAATGAATTTTTGGTCGGAAAAGCTTTTGATTCGCTCGATTGCCGCAGCGTGATCGGGCGATTTTTACAAAAATCAGGAACTTTTGGAAAGAAGGAGAGACATATTTGTGAGTTCAACTGCACTTTTTTCAAAGACACCGCCGCTGAAGCTGTTCTTTCTCGCTTCCATCCCCGGAGCAATCAGTATGCTTGCTTCCGCACTGTACCAAACGATTGACGGTGTTTTCGTAGGCCGTTTCCTGGGCGAGACGGCTTTTGCTGCGGTCAATCTTGCCATGCCGTTCGTTATTATCAACTTTTCGCTGGCGGATCTGATCGGCGTCGGTTCCGCCGTTCCCATATCCATCTGTCTGGGAAAGGGGCAGAAACAGGAAGCAGATAATATTTTCACATGCGCCTGTCTTCTGATCGTAGGCACTGGCATGCTGATCGGCGGGATCATGTTTGCTGCTGCGCCGCTGCTGATTCGACTTATGGGCGCCGAAGGAGCATTTGCCAATCTGGCGATCCAGTACCTGAGGGTTTACGCGCTCTGCTCCCCAGTCACCACCATTATATTTGCAGTGGACAATTATCTGCGGATCTGCGGATTGATCCGCGGCAGCATGCTGATGAATATTCTGATGTCCGCTTTAAGCGCCGGATTAGAGTTTCTGTTTCTTGGGGTATTTCGCTTCGGAATCTGGGCGGCGGCTCTGGCGACATGCTGCGGTATGATGATCTGCGCCTTATTGGCTTTTATTCCCTTTCTTCGGCGGAAAACGCTGCTTCGCTTCTGCAAGCCGCGCTTCAGCTTCGCAATGATCCGGCAGATCGTTGCCTGCGGAAGCCCAAACTTTTTAAACAATATTGCAGGCCGGATCACCTCTATTATAATGAATGCAATTCTGGTACGTACCGGAGGCGAAGCCGCTGTCTCCGTTTACGGTATTTTAATGTATGCAGACGGATTCGTTCAGCCGCTCCTGTACGGAATGTGCGATTCCCTTCAGCCTGCGGTCGGGTATAATTGGGGAGCGCAAAAGTTTACCAGAGTACGGGCAATTGAAAAATGCTGCTTCGCCGCAAGCGGAATCATCTCCATCGCAGCGGTATTCGTCATTGCGCTTTTGCCGGAGCCGATTACAAAATTGTTTGTACCCGAAGCGGGGATTGATGTTCTGACGCTTTCTGTCGGCGCGCTGCAGCTTTTCAGTCTTACTTATATTACTCGCTGGATTTCCTTTGCAACGCAAAGCTACATGCTGGCTATTGAAAAGCCCTTGCCTGCGTCCATTATTTCGGTATCTACTGCGCTGATTTTCCCCGTGATTTTAATATGTGCGCTCTGGCCGCTGGGACTGACCGGTATCTGGCTGAATTTTGCCGGAGCCTCCCTTCTAGCCGCAGTTTTATCTCTGATCCTTCTTTATAGGCTGCGCGGCGAGCTGCACAGGCCTGATGCGGTAATATAAAACCGCCTGAACAAACAGGCTCCGCCGCAGAAGAGGCAAAGCCTGTTTGTGAACCCTTCATGGGCTCCCGTCAAATTATGGCCGTAGTCTGCGGTCCGAGAACGACGTCCCAATTTGCCAGATACTGCAAGAGCAGCGTCGCATCTCTTCCGTTGATCTCGCCGTCGCCATTGACGTCTGCATACGTTTCATTGATGGTAACATCCCACTCAGCCAGATATTGCAGCAGCAGCGTAACATCTACGCCGTTGATCTGGTCGTTGCCATCAACGTTTCCATACGTTGGTTCCGATCCATCGGAAAGCCTTGTGAAACGGATATTATCAATATACAGCGTTTCAGCGCGCACGCCAAACTTCAGCGTAGACTGTGTGGAAATCAAAGCGTTCTCAACGGTAACCAGAACGGTTCCCTCCGCATCGAGAATCTGCGCATCGCTGTAATATTTTTCAGAGTACATCGCGCTTTCCGGCATTTCCGGATTTGCATATTTCACCTGGGCAAACAGACTGCCGTCGGCATAAAACTGAATCGTTCCTTCATCATCGTCTACGATCTTATAGGTGTGGAAAGCATTGGCCGCCTCTACCGCATCGGCAAAGAAATACCCTTTGACCTGAAGCTTGTTTAAAGTGCTGTCAAAATATTTTACAAAGATTTCGATCCCCTGCTTACCATCCTTCGTCCGGAACGAGAAACCGATTCCCGTCGTGCCCGTCGTGCTGTCCGCTCCGTCGCCTCTGGCGCCGTCGTTTTCAAAGAACGGCGTTGTGCCCTCATCGCCCGTTCTTATGTAAAATCCGCAGAAATTGGAGCCGCCGGTTCCTTTGAGATCGAAAGAAATTTCACTTCCGCCTTTCCATCTGTCGTCAAATTCCGCCTGTGAAAATTGAGAAAGCATCGCGCTGTGGTCGTCCGCCACGACGACAGAGGAGGTAGGGTTTCCGGCCAGAGGCGTCCAATTGACACGGAAGGGATTTCCATCCGCATAGGAAACGCCGTACAGATCATAGCCCGCTTCCAGATCGTTGAAGTCAAACGTATATTCCGGAACCGCATCGAGCGCCTCAGGAATTACCTCCGTCCGTTCCGGAGGCGGCATATCATCCAGTGTGTTCGCAGCGCAATACGCGGCATCGTAAGCACTTGCCTCCGCCTCGCTCTTGAAGAAGCCGATGTACGCGATCCGCGTTTCTCCTCCGTCTGCAATCCCCACGCGCAGGCGTACACTCGTTATATTCGCCTCACCCACACCCTGAAAGCACTCGGACACGGAATAAATTTTCAGATGCCAGGCGTTGTCGGCAGTCATATTGGGCGCAGTAAAAGACCCTGGCTGCCCCCATCCCAGCGCCGGTTCCGTATCAGCCGTTACGTAGTGATTGTTTCCGTCGAACGAGGTGTTGGATGCGCCGGCATATTTCACCGCCATATACTGGTACTCATGGGGAACGCTGATCCCCATAACCGCTACCCACGGATCGATATTGTTATCCTCGTTCAAATCGCTGGTAATCAGGCTAATATACTCGCCGTTTGTGGATTCCGTGATTTCCACGTCGCTTGTCGTCTCCAGAGACTGTTCCGTCATCACATAAACGTACGTGTCGTCATACGCTTCTTCGGCTGAAAGCGCAAAGCTGCCTGTCATCAGACTTGCGGCGACCGACAAAGCCAAAACAAGACTTAAAACTTTTTTCATAATTCTCCTCCAAAAACATATTTAGGAATACGGAATTCCCATTTCAATGCTTTTATTATAATAATTCATATTTTAAATTGCAATATTTTTTTCATCTATTACAAGTAAAATCCATTAATCTTTCTAACCGTCCCGTTCTTTGAAAATTTCAATGTTTTTTTATTTTTTGTAATGTGATAAGACATATGTTACAGAAATAATAAAAAAAGAGAGATACTTTGA